>ERZ835051.760-NODE-760-length-36289-cov-5.235856_pt1 | contig 36289 bp, 28 predicted proteins | sample MGYA00519575_ERZ835051 | MGnify/ENA primary metagenome ERZ835051 (study PRJEB31850, sample SAMEA3708769) | human gut metagenome | biome: human gut; feature: human-associated habitat; material: faeces | place: China | collected 2014 ... | reverse complement strand
TTTTGATTTTTTTCGAATTTACTCTTGACAAAAGTCATTACATATCAGTTTGAGTTAATAAAATTAAGCGAACAAACCATAAAGATATTATAAGAAGATATTTCTGCTTAACATAGGAAACTGTCTTGTATTTCCAATCAAATAATGCTATAGTACATCCCAATAAGGGACAGACTAGCAGGTATAGATTGACAGAAGGATTGGTGGATACAATGGATATTTTCGATATTATTGGTCCGGTAATGGTAGGACCAAGCAGTTCGCACACAGCAGGGGCTGTAAGGATCGGATATGTGGGTCAGAAGCTATTGGCAGAGCCGGTAGTGAAGGCGCAGATCGGTCTTTACGGCTCTTTTTGGTCTACCGGAAAGGGGCATGGAACAGATCGTGCGCTGGCTGCCGGATTGATGGGCTGGGAGCCGGAGGATGAGAGGATTCCGAGGAGTCTTGAGATTGCGGAGCAGGCAGGCGTGGAGCTTTCTTTTTATCAGGCGGACCTAAAGGACGCACATCCCAACACGGCGGTAATTCATATGACCGGTGCCGGAGGACGTGAACTTGAGGTGATCGCTGCGTCCATCGGAGGAGGCAGGATCCGCATCTGCGAGGTGGACGGTCTGACAGTAAATGTGTGCGGTGAATATCCGACACTCATCGTTCATAATCTGGATCAGCCGGGGCATGTGGCGGAGGTGACATCCATGCTCAGCCACAAGTCGGTCAATATTGCAACATTGCAGCTCTACCGTAATTCGCGTGGCGGCAATGCCGTGATGGTTCTGGAGTGCGATCAGGAGATTCCACTGGAAGCGATCAAATGGCTGGAGCATCTCGAGGGCGTGATCAAGGTCACATATTTGAATCTATAAGGATGGAGGATTGGCGTTATGTATGAATCGTTGCAGCAGATGCAGGAAATATGCGAGACGGAGAATAAGGCGTTCTGGGAGCTTGTGATGGAAGAGGAGGCCAATGAGAAGCAAAACAGCCATGAGGAAGTGTTTGAGACGATGCGGAGCATGTACCGCGCAATGGCACAGGCGGACGAGAATTATGAGGATCGCAGATCTGCCAGTCAGATGACAGGTGGTGCGGGGGAGCTTATGGCGAAATGGAACCGTGACGAAAAGACACTGTCTGGTCCATTTCTGGGACAGGTGATGGAAAGGGCACTTAAAATGGCAGAGTCCAATGCCTGCATGAAGCGCATTGTGGCGGCACCGACCGCAGGCTCCTGCGGTGTACTGCCGGCGGTGATGATCACCTATCAGAAGCTGGAGAAGTGTCCCGAGGATGAGATCGTCAAGGCGCTGTTTGTGGCAGCGGGAATCGGTCAGATCATTGCGAGCCGGGCATCGATTGCCGGAGCGCAGGGCGGTTGTCAGGCAGAGATTGGCTCTGCGAGTGCTATGACGGCAGGAGCTCTTGTCTTTCTGCGGGGCGGCAGTCTTCAGCAGATTTATGAAGCAACGGCGCTTGCATTAAAGGGACTTCTCGGTCTGGTGTGCGATCCGGTGGCGGGACTGGTGGAGGTTCCGTGTGTGAAGAGAAATGTGATCGGTGCTGTTAATGCGGTTTCGTGCAGTGATATGGCGATGGCAGGGATCACATCGTTTATTCCGGTAGATCAGGTCATTGATGCGATGGATGAGATTGGGCGCAATATGCCGTGTCAGTACAAGGAGACGAGTCAGGGCGGGCTTGCGGTCACTCCGGCGGGAAAGTCAGTCGCATTGTAACAACAGGGGAGCCACACGAATTGTGTGACTCCCCTGTTTATAGGTGCTCTCCGCATACAGCTTCGATCTATTCGTCCAGCATGGATGTGCAGTGCGGGCAGCGTGTTGCCTCGATATCGACTTCGCTTTTACAGAACGGACAAACCTTTGTGGTAACTTTTTCCTCTGCCTCTTCTTTCTTGATCAGCTTCTCGGATGCGGTGTTCATTGCCTTGATGATCATGAAGATCACAAGTGCCATGATCAGAAAATTAAATACAGCGGTCAGAAAGTTGCCGTAATTTAAGGTGACCTGTCCGAGCAGCTTTATATGATACTGGTCGAAGTTCATGCCACCAAACAATCCAAGGATCGGATTGATGATATCCTTTACAAGAGAGGATACGATGTTGGTAAATGCCCCACCGATAATGATACCGACTGCCATGTCCATAACGTTTCCACGGCTGATAAATTCTTTGAATTCCTTGATAAATTCCTTCATGTCTATCCCTGCCTTTCTCGTTTGCGTAATAAAATACATACAAGTTAAACATCGGCAGTTTGCGGGAAACTCTTAATCGGCGTACTCGAAAAACGGCAGGATATTGACGATATATTTGTTCATGATATCCGCAAATTCCCGGAGCTGTGCATCTGTCTGACACTCACCGTATTCAATGGTATAGGTGTATCCGTTGTGGAAGCCGACATAAATCATCATCGGATTGAGCTCCTCCATTTTCTCGCCGGTAAAGGAACCCTTGAGACGGTGAATGGTAAAAAGCGGCATTTTGGCACCGCCACGCTTTGCCATGAAGGTAGCAGTGGCTTCGCTGCACCCGAAGTCCGGATTGGTCACAGCATTCTTCTCTTTCAGGGTTACCAGCTCGGCAACGCTTTCGGGCAGCTCCACAAAGCATCTGGCTGCCGTGCTGCTGATACGGATCCGTTTGTCGGTTGCCGTGGTCTGGTGGAGCGTGATCGTCTCACCGCCGAAGGTGACGCTTGCGATGGTTTTTGCATCGATGATCTGGTTAAAGCCGATCCGTTTGTATCCCTCGTTTGAAGCATCGCCCCAGCTTTCGGTCACATCATCCTCAAAACGGCTGTCGATACGGCTGCCATCGGTGAAATCAATCGTAAGCCGGTCTGACTTTTCGTATTTGTTCCATTCCTTTTGTGTGAAATGTGTCTTTCCCTGCTTCGTGATCGTGTAGTGTGCAGTCAGTGAAAGCGGAGATACGACAATGTTCGTCCAATGCCCCTCGGAATCCATGAGACGGATGTCTTTGTTCACATTGATCTGCTCCGGTTCAGCATTGGTCTGGAAGGTCCAGTTTAATTTCCAGCTTCCCTTCTGCAGCGTGACGAACCTACCGTGATTATTGTGGTAACCGATATTTTTGAGCGACAAAGCGATATGGCTGTTGTTGATGTCAACATCGTTGCCGTTATTGTTGATGCCACTGACCAACATCGGAAACTTTGTAATGCCCTCGTTTACGGAGGTGCTGCTTATCGTGTCGGCAGTATAGTCATAGCTTGTGCCGTCCTTTCCGGTAATGGCAAGCTCATAGCTGCCAAATTCCAGTGTGTACGGAACATCCTTCAGATCGGAAGCGTTGATCACGGCGTAGAAACCGGAATGGTCTCCGATGGTCTGGGTCAGATCCAGCCGGATCCCGTTTGATTCATCCGATGCATTGACATTGGTAGTCAGCTTCTCGGCAGTCTGTTGTGACTGATTATCATAGATATTGAAAAAGTTTCGGATGCTGTCATCAAAGCTGAAAGCGGCAAATGCGGTGACGCCGACCATGCAGACAAGGCATGCGGCAGCGGCAGCAGCGAACGGTCTGGAATATCTTCTCCAGAATGAAGGATGTGTTGTGATGTTGTTTTGTTTTTTTGATTTCCTGTTTTCTACGTTTGTCTTTGTATGGATTTCCCCATTTATTTTCTGCAGAGTTTTTTCATGTAATCTCTTGATTTCGGACTCTGTCAATGTTGTTTCCTTCCTTTCGGAGCTGATGTCCTGTCTGGAAAGCTCCTGTAATAAATCTTCTATATTTTTCATAAGGCACTCCTTTCTGACTGTCCGGTCTTCCCCCTGACCATTCGACAGTCAAGCCATATCAGATATTTCAGGCAACTTCAACGCCACATTGTAGCAGCTGTTGTCTCAAACGGTGTTTCCCCCTGCTCAGTTTGTTCTCTACCGTCTTTGCTTTCAGCGCCAGTTTATCTGCGATCTCCTTGATCGAATGTTGATAGAAATACCGGTAAATAAATATTTCGCGGTCGGGACTTTTCATGGAATTGACCAGCTGGTATAAGATTTCGTACTCAGATCGGCTTACGATCTGCTCCTCCACATTTTCCCCCGATACCAGCTCTTCGGCGGTATCTATATTCTGTGTCGGATGTTCCTTTGCCAGAGTGCGCCGTTTATTTAGTGCGGTGCGCCTTGCAATTCCATATAAATATTCCCTGAGGCCCTGACCGTCTGTCAGCTTGATTTTTTCTCTGGACCGCCAGAGTCCCACGAAGGTGTCGGATATCGCTTCTTCGATATCTTCCCCGCTGTAACCGGACAGGATGGACCGGCAGATTGTTTTGACCGCCTTTCCATACTGCCTGATCGCAAGCTCGATCCCAAGTGAGACGTCTTCGCTCAGACAGTCCAGCAATTCCTGTTCTTCCATTTGTCTGCCCCCTTTATAATCTCTTGAAAGATCTTTCACTTATCTATTGGCATGAAAATACTTAAATCACTCACCTTATTTTGAAAAATATTAAAAAACTCTTACCTGTCCCATTTATCGTACACCTGGTTTCAGGTGTGATTTCAGACGTAATGGCATTTGCCGTATTTCCTAAGCGTAATGGTATTCACTGCGCTTTTTAATAAGAAATGTCGCAGTGACGAAAAGTGTCAGAAGCTCTGCAACGGCAACGGACAGCCAGATGCCGGTGATGCCGAGGAAAATCGGAAGGATAAATACCACGGCAAGCTGGAACACCAGGGTTCGCAGGAAGGAGATCACGGCAGAGATCAGTCCGTTGTTCAGCGCCGTGAAGAAGGAAGAACCAAATATATTGAAGCCGTTGATCAGGAAGGTTACACAGAACAGACGGAAACCGTAGCGTGTCATCTCAAAAAGCTCCGGATCGTATCCAACGAAGATCTGTGCAATCGGTGACGCAATAAACTGTGCCGCTGCGGTCAGGACAACGCCGCAGATGCTTACCAGTGTCAGGCTTTTTTTGAACAGATTTTTCAGCTCGTCATGGTTGGCAGCTCCGTAATGGTAACTGATGATCGGCGCACTACCGATGGAATAGCCGAAAAAGACAGCGACAAAGATAAAGTTTGCGTACATGATCGTTCCGTAGGCGGCGACACCGTTTTCGCCGGCAAGCTTCATTAATTGCAGATTATACAGGGAACCGACGATAGAGCTGGAAAGATTTGTCATCAGCTCGGAGGAACCGTTTGCACAGGCTTTCAACAATATTCTGCCGTAGAATTTTGTCTTTCCAAGACGTAGAATATCGGATCTTCCGCCGGCAAAATAGATCAACGGGAAGAATCCGCCAAACAGCTCTCCGCAGGAGGTGGCGATCGCAGCACCGGCAATTCCCCAGCCGAACACGGCAATGAACAGGTAGTCCAAGATCATATTAGTCACGCCGGCAATGACGATCACCGCAAGACCAAGCTTTGGCTTTTCTGCCGCCACAAAGAAGCTCTGGAAGGCGTTCTGCAGCATGAACGGGGCCAGTGTGATAAAGCCGAGACAACCGTAGATCGTACAATTTTTCAGGAGATCTCCGCTGGCACCGAGCAGTTTTGCGACGGACGGTGTCAGGGCGATTCCGACAAGGCTTAAAGCGATTCCGCCGATCAGGGTGACGTACACCAGCATGGAAAAATATTCGCCGGCTTTCTCCTTCTTACCCTCGCCGAGTGTCTTGGCGACAATGGCACTTCCTCCGGTACCCATCATAAAGCCGAGTGCGGACATTGCCATAATAAACGGTGAGATCAGATTGATCGCCGCAAACGCTGTTTTGCCGACATAATTGGAGACAAATAACCCATCGACAACGACATAGATCGAAGTGAAGATCATCATGATGACGGATGGGTACACAAAACGTAACAGCTTTTTAAATGTAAAATGTTCGGATAATTGTATTTTCATTGTGATTCCTTTCTGTGAAGCTTCATAAATTCACTGCGCAGTGCAGCTGCATATTTCTGATGGAACAGGATCAGCTGATCCCATTCCTCCGGTGACAGTACGGACAAAGCGTTGTTTTCTGCCTGAATGACCGGATAGATCTTCTCCTGCTGGATCTGCCTTCCGGTGTCGGTTAGAAAAATCTGCATGCTTCTTCCCTTGCCCGGTTTTAATTCAATCCAGCCATTTGCTTCCATTTTGCGGATGGCGGAGTTGATCGTCTGTTTGGGAATGCAGGAGGTCCTGCAGATGTCACGCTGCAGGCAGCCGTCACCAAGCTCGAAAATGCCGTATAAGATATCAAACGCACTGTCTGAGAGTGACGCATTGAGTGCGGCATCATGATAGATGTCATCGAACTCCTTGTAGAGATGGTTATATTCTATCTGAACGTCACTCATATGAGGTTTTGCGGGTGTTTTCATTATCATCATCCTTTCGTTGTTTTTATGTGTATATAAAATGGTGTTGGGGTTAAAAGGTATCTTGCTATAATGTAAGTCTGATTTCGTACTCAATAATGTATTATAGTCCGATTTCGTACTTATGTCAAGCCGCAGCAGTATAATGTCATTATTTACCTGCCGTCGATCAGGATAAGCCGGAACAAGATCTTCGTAATTTTAACGGAATTGCTCCTGTATTTTACTTGCTATCTTTATATTGAAATGGTACTATATTCTTTAGAAAAAATTTAAGATAAGGGGTACGGCAATTACTATGAAAAACTCAAACGAACCAATCTACGATGCTCGTAAACTAGGGGTTCCTAAAATGCTTATTTTGGGAATCCAGCACATGTTCGCCATGTTTGGCGCAACAATTCTTGTACCGATCCTTGTGGCAGGTTATTTCCAGGAAGCCTGTGGAGAGCCGCTGTCAAGAGGACTTACGGTTTCTGTTACTTTATTCTGTGCCGGATTTGGTACACTGATATTCCATCTTTGTTCTAAATTTAAGGTGCCCGCATTCTTAGGATCTTCTTTTGCATTCCTTGGTGGTTTCTACACGGTAGCGAATCTGAAGAGCGGCATGTATGCCGATATGGCTGCCAACGATAAGGTTGCATATGCCTGTGGCGGTATTGTGGTTGCAGGTCTTTTGTATCTGGTCGTTGCACTGATCTTTAAGCTGGTTGGTGTCAATCGCGTTATGAAGTTCCTTCCGCCGGTTGTAACCGGACCGATCATTATCTGTATCGGACTTTCCCTGGCACCAAGTGCCGTAAGCAATGCGTCCGGCAACTGGCTGATCGCCTTTGTGGCACTGGCAGTGATCATTATTTTCAATATCTGGGGCAAGGGTATGTTTAAGATCATCCCGATCCTGATGGGTGTTCTGATCTCCTATGCATTTGCATTGATCTTAAATGCCTGCGGAGTGACGAATCCGGACGGTTCTGCAATCCTGAATTTCGCTTCCGTTTCTACTGCAAGCTGGGTTGGACTTCCACCGTTCCAGATCTGCAAGTTTGATGTGACCGCTATCCTTGTTATGGCACCGATCGCGATCGCAACCATGATGGAGCATGTCGGTGATATGTCTGCCATTTCCGCAACCGTAGGTAAGAATTACATTGAGGATCCGGGTCTTCACCGTACACTGATGGGTGACGGTATTGCAACTGCATTTGCCGGTCTCATTGGAGGTCCTGCCAATACAACATACGGAGAGAATACCGGTGTACTTGAACTTTCCAAGGTCTATGATCCGAGAGTGATCCGGATCGCAGCAGTATTTGCTGTTATTCTTTCCTTTATTCCGAAGTTTTCCGCAATCATTTCAACAATGCCGTCAGCGATCATCGGAGGCGTGTCCTTCATGCTTTATGGTATGATCTCTGCAATCGGTGTAAGAAATGTGGTTGAGAACAGAGTTGATCTGACAAAGTCAAGGAACCTCATTATCGCAGGCGTGATCTTTGTCTGCGGTCTTGGTTTTTCCGATGGTCTTACCTTCCGTGTGGCAGGTACTTCCATTACACTGACAGCACTGGCTGTTGCAGCGATCGCAGGTATCCTTCTCAATGCGATCCTTCCGGGCAATGATTACAGCTTCGGAAAGCATCCGGAGGGAGACAGAAGCCGTGGTGTTTATGTGATGAACAGTGATAGAGAGACAGAAGAAACTGAAGAAAATAAATAATAAAAGACTATAAGAGAACTGCATTGGAGATAATAGCAGATATCCGAAAGAAAGGACGCGTAACATGATTAAATCCGATAATATTGTAATTTTTGAACATCCGTTAATTCAGCATAAAATTTCCCTGCTCCGTGATAAGGCGACCGGGACAAACGAGTTCCGTAAGCTTGTCGATGAGATCGCGATGCTGGAGGGATTTGAGGCACTTTCTGATCTTCCGGTGGAGGATGTAGAGATTGAGACTCCGATCGAGAAGTGCATGACACCGATGATCTCCGGACGTAAGCTGGCAGTCGTACCGATCCTTCGTGCCGGACTTGGTATGGTTTCCGGTATCCTTGCTCTGGTTCCGAATGCAAAGGTTGGTCACATTGGAATGTACCGTGATGAGGAGACACATCAGCCACAGGAATATTATTGTAAGCTGCCAAATCCGATCGAGGAGAGACTGATCGTTGTCTGTGATCCGATGTTGGCAACCGGCGGTTCTGCTATTGATGCGATCGATCAGATCAAGAAGCACGGCGGCAGGAATATCAAGTTTATGTGTATCATTGCTGCGCCGGAGGGACTTGAGAAGCTTCATAAGGCACATCCGGATGTGCAGATCTATGTTGGTCATCTTGACAGACAGCTCAACGAGGATGCATATATCTGTCCGGGTCTTGGTGATGCCGGTGATCGTATCTTTGGTACGAAATAATCATTTAATTTTAATAGAAACGATGTTGCCGATTGCTTTGTTATTAAGCAGCTTTTGCAGTCCGGCAGCATATATAAGGCAGGCGTTTGTGCGTCTGCCTTTTTGAATGGATCCGAAATATCTTTTGCGGATGAGGGAGGAAGCATCAAAGAGCTTCTTTTTTGTCGCTATTTTAGCCGTTTGGCTAGTGTACTTTTCGGAAGTGCTTTGTTATAATTGAGTGCAATCATGAAAGGAGAAACGAGGAGGAGCTTATGAGAAAATGGAAAAAATGGGTGTCCGTGATGCTGGCAGGCTCTATGCTGGTATCGGGGATCCCGGCACAAAGTATTGTAAAGAGGGCGGGCGCAAGCAGCCTGAAGGAAAACGGACAGGCAGAGAAAAGTATTTATGACAAGCTTGCCTTTGATACAACACAGGAGACAGAGGATTCCGAACGGAATCCATATACGGCGGGAAAGGACGATTATCAGAACCTGAATCCGCAGATGGAGCTGTTTGTCGAGGGAAAGATATCGTCATTGTTTCAGCCGATTTTAGGAAAGTCTTTGGTCAATGGAAACTATAACAGGAGCCAGACAGACTCAGCAGATCTGGCAGATGGAACGGGACTCAATCTTGGCTGGTATCAGGGAACATATCAAAATTTCGGAGATCAGACAGGAACTCTTTTGAAGAGCAAGCAGAGAAAGGCAGTAAAGACAACGTTTGATTCCGTAGCGACCGGAGCCAAGGAATATACGGCTCTGGATGCCTCCGGGAGCGGTTATCAGGACTACAAGGTGTGTGTTGCGCAGAAGGCAGCAGACTCGGATGAATTAAACCTGTATCTGCTTAGTGCAAAGACAAATGAGCCGGTGGGAACGGCGGTCAATCTGACAAAAAGCAACACCTGTGTATCCACTATGAAGGAACATGAGACGAGGTCTTATCTCACGGTCTGCGGCGGTGATTTTGACGGAGATGGAAAGGATGAGGCAGCAGTTTATGTTCCGGTTACGGATGCACGAAATGGAGTGAATGCTTCTCATGTGGATATCTATGATATCAATACGGAATCCTCGACCAAAACCTTTGAAAAGAGATCAACGGTATACCTGGCAGATCTGGAGGGGACGCAACCCGGCAAGACGCTTGACGATTCAAAAACTCCTTTTATTACAAGTCTGGCAGTCTATGATTTTGACGGGGATGGAAAGGAAGAGCTTGCAACGTCTTTTAGTCATGCTTATTTTCCGAATGCCAGATTTATTCCCGCAAATACGAAAAAGGCGAAAGAGTGGAAGAAAATGGGATCGTATCTGTCAGTACTGTCCATGAAAACGGACAGTATGGAGGAACAGTATGGACGCCGCCTGGCATTTACCGGAGAGGAATATGGAATTCAGGAGAAAAAGGATACCGTTCTGCAGACCATGCAGTTTGTTGGTCTGGATGTAGGCGATATGGATAATGATTCGATGCAGGAGCTTGTTGTTGCCGGTTACGTTCCGGATGGAGATGACGGTGTGGGTCAGTCGGTAGTCAAGAGTAAGCAGGCAGTTGTGCAGCTTGGCTTTGATCAGGAAAAGGGATGTTATAAGCTGTTGCATGGCGGTATTCCGTATCTTTTATGCCAGCCGGCAGCCAATCAGGAGCTTTATGAAGGAATGTGGGGGTCGGATGTCAGACAGGAACCGGCAGCGGTCGCATGCTTTGCTTCCCGGGGGACAGGGTATGGAGATACTTTGTTCGTGGAGGGCAGCTGTTGGAACTTCAGTGCGGGTGCATCTGAAAAGGAGATGTTTCGATGTCAGTATAATGGCGGTTCGTCTGATTATGTTGTGCCGGATGAAGCAAATGCTTCCGGCGGACTCGCAGAGGCGTATCAGTATCAGTGGACGGACGATAACGGAAATATGAAGCTGCCGATCGATAAGGACAGTGATACAACGAAGTGCTGGCTCAGCAAGGTTGTCAAGGGCAATTTTAATGGAAACCCATATGGCATGGAGCAGGTAATCATGAGCTGTGGTGTCAAGAGCGACAGTGTGGTGTCATGGGGGCTTTCTGCGCTCAGCCGGAAGGCAGTCGGAGCGGAGGATACCGCCGGATACGCGCGTTTTACACAGGCTTCGGGCTGGGGAGATATCTATCTGAGTTTGGCGGCAGTCGATTATGATGAGGACGGCATGATCGTTAAGTTTGATCATAAGGAGAGTTATTTCAGTGATCCGAATGTTGTTGCCGTGCTTCAGGCGGCACCGTATTTCTCGGATCTGGAATCTACGGACGGCAATTACAGCACCAATGGCTCTACGGCATACGGCAAAACGACAGGCTCCTCCACCACAAATTCAGCCGAGTTTTCGGTATCAGCCGGGGTGATCACCGGATATGAGGAGGATGTCAGTATTCTCGGATTTTACGATGTCGTAGGAATTGATTTTGAAGTGGAGGCGAGCGTCAGTGCCGGCTATGCAAAGGAATTTACGAACGGGAAGAGCTATTCGACTTCTTACGAGGCAGACAGTACGGATGACAGTGTGGTGCTGTCGATGACGCCATACACAAGGTATGTGTATAAAAGTTATGTGCCGGGATTTAAGCTGCCGACACAGAGCCGCTACAATGGGCTGAAAAAGCAGCTTGAACAATATAAGAGCAGTTACGAGACGGCAGAACAGGAATATGCAGAGATCAAGCAGAAGAAAGGAATATCCTATCGATTTAAGAAAGCAGCGCTTGCCAACCGGGTTTCCGTTGCTGCAAACAGATATAACAATGCATACAGCCGGCTTCAGGCAATCGACAAGGCACTGGAGCAGGGATATGAGTGCGGACAGCAGATTGCGGGAAGCTGGAAGGATTATTATGTTTCCGTGCCTCAGACACCGCGTATGACCATGCTTACAGTGACAGAATATGACCGTGTTGCGAAGGAAAACGGTGAATTTGACAAGATCCGCGGAAATGTTCTGACGAACACGCCGGGCGATCCGTTTTCCTACCGGGCTGCGATCGGAGCCTCTTTCGATGGAGGAAAGGTCGTTGATGATGTATCCGGTGCAAAGGATAATTTCGTTAGAGTCAGCAGGGGAGGCAATTCTATCACACAGGGAATTGAAGTGGAAAGTGAAAATTCGGATACCGTGACCTGGGGAACCAGTGTGGAGACACATCTTGTGACAGAGGAAGGCGGTGTTAAGACCGGTGTCAGTGCGGGTGCCGAGGCAAACGGCAGCGTGACATGGACGAATTATAACGGAGCGGAATATTCCGGAACGGTTGCCGGTATTCCTGCGAATGTAGAGCAGTCCTATTCCTTCATGTGGCGATTCGGAACATGGGATACGATGTTAAACGGACAACGGACAAAGGTGCTTGGCTATCTTGTGAAGGGACAGGAGGCACCACCGGCACTGCCATCTGACATTACAGTGACGGATGCCACAGCGGATTCCCTGACCTTGAGCTGGACACACAGCAACCGTAAGGGAGTGCGCTATCGCATCTGCCTGTTGGAGGATAATGAGGAAGAAACGCCGATTGCAGAAGTTTCTTCCGCCCGATCCAGTTATACGATCGGTAACGGTCTGCTTCAGCCGGGAAAGACATACCGTTTTACGATGCAGAGTGTTGGTTATATGGAGACAAGTGCATCCAGCCTTCCGGTGTATGGAAGAACCAAATACGCTGCCGGAACAGATACACCGACAATTGAACTGCAGCCGGAGGATACGGCGGTTGTGGAAGGCGGGAAAGCAGAATTTTCGATTTACGCGACACCGGTAAAGGGAAGCAATGGTTCTGTGCGGTATCAGTGGCAGTGCAGACAGGGAGCAGGTGCAGTGTGGGAGGACATTGACGGTGCAGACAGTATGGATCTTGCGGTGCCGGATGTGACTGCGGATATGGACGGATGGCAGTATCGATGCGTTGTTTCTCAGTTTTACGGCAAAACGATCGAGATCGACAGCGAACCGGCGGCTCTTACTTTAAAACAGCGTCTTGCATCGGTTGTCAGAATGGATCCGTTGGAGAAAACAAGCGGTCGTGCAGCTGATGTGGAAAAGGTGCAGAAGGAAGAAGAGACGCGAAGCTACGAGCCGTTGAAGTTGACGGTCAAGGTGACAAATGGTAATTTGCAGGTGGCAGAGCTGAAGGGCAATGTGAAATATTTTGGGGAGTACACAGGCAATTATTCTGTGACTGTAGGTAAAAAAATTACAGAGGATGCGGTTATTCTGGAAGAATTGGAAGGAAGTGCCTCCGACAGCAATTACAAAGCGACGGTGGATCAAATTGTAAATGCAGCACAGTCCGGATCGTTTCACTATCTTTTCCTGAGAATTTTTAAGGACGATGCAACCCGTACAAAGTTGAAAAATTATCTGTCTGACAAAGGTTCTGTCCGCAGCCGTGAAAATGATCCTGAGACCGATACGCTGTCTCCGAATATGGATCTGACGGTGGAGATAACGGAAGAGAATTTTAACCATTTAAAGTATAGGGAACTTACCGCAGATGATTATGAGAGCACGGTTCCATATGATGACGAATATGTTTATGGGCTTGCTTCCGATCGGAAGACAATCACCCATACACAGCCGGTGGGAGGCGAGGAGCAGACGCTGTCTGCACAGATTGTCTCTGAAGAGGAGGAGCCGTTAAACGGGGAAGCGGTCTGCGAAATCATGAATCTGACGACAGGAGAAACAGAAAATACAGCGCTTACTGTTACAAATGGGTGTGCTTCAGGAAAGTGGACGCCGTTTGGAACCGGCTACTATAAATTAACGGTAAAATATCAGGGAGATGAGGAGTATTATGGTGCAGCGGCGGAGAATCCGCAGTATTTTACAGCATATAATTCCAAGAAAAAGACATTGCCGGGAGTAGAGCTGGAGAATACGCCGGTTTACGGAGAGGAAATTTCGCTTCAGATGAGTCTTGCCAAGACGGATCAGGTAGAGGATGTTACGGAAGCGACCTCCTTTACATTGGTAGGCAAAAAGGACCGGAAGCGCACTGCGATCACCGTGGAAAACGGCAAATGGGCGGTTAACGAGCTGCCGGGCGAGTATATTTTGGAAGCGTCGATAACAAAGGATGGCGTGACTTATGAATGTTCCCGGGAGGTACAGATCGAGAAGGCACAGCTATATGTAACGGTTGATCCGGTTACGGTGGATGTCAGCAAAACGACAGATTACCAATATCAGTTTGCAGCTGCGCAGTTAAAATTCCGGGGCTTGTCTGCCGGAGATGAAGACGCCGCCAGAGCTCTGTTTACTGCCGGTGCCAATGAGCAGGAAATTGGCAAGGACAGCAAAGGAAAGCCATATGCGGCAGATTACAGTATTTATACCGGAATTAAGGAGGATGCAAAGACAGCGGAAGTGAATGAGCTGCTTGCAAAATACGAGGTGTGTACGATAAACAGTACACTTAGCTACACCGGCAATAAGACCGGAAGCTATCTGGTACAGTACGGCGCAGATGGCAGCGGCATTGTCAACGCGTCCACCGAAAAAGGTACAGCAATCGCAAACGGCGGGTCTTATGCGGAGGATTCAAAACTCTATTTTAAAGCAGTTCCGGCTCAGGGCTGGAATCTGAAAGGATGGAAGGTCAATGGCAAAGATGCGGAGTATGTTCAGGGAATCACATTTGTAAATGGAATGCTGAAAACAGCCTTGACGGACGACATTCAGGTAACTGCTGTATTTGAAGATCCGTCGGCAAGTGAGAAGCCGGCAGAATCAGCAGCCCCAACACAGAGTCCGGGAGAAAGCAGTTCGCCGGTTGTCTCCGGAAAGCCGCAGGATCCAACGCAAAGTCCGGTGATTCCGACGAATAAGCCGGATACACCACAGATTTCCGGCAGTCCGGATGTGCCGCAGGTATCCGATAAACCGGACACGCCACATAACTCCAGCAGTCCGGATGTACCGCAGGTGTCTGGAAAACCGGACATACCACAAAGCTCCGGCAGCCCGGATGGCACACAGGCATCGTCAAAACCGAATAATGCGTCCGCCACCGGAAAAGATGGAGCATCAGCAGACGGGAAACAAGCAGGAAAGGATGATGGAAAGGCAGCAATCGGCATGTTCTTTATGGTGAAGGGCGTGACTTACCGTGTAACTGCAACCGATCAGGTTTCTTGTGTTAAGGCGAAAAAGAATATCAAGGGAAGCGTTGTGATTCCGGATACGATCACGTATTCCGAAGTAACCTATAAGGTCACAGCTCTTAGTGCAGGAGCGTTCCGAAACTGCAAAAAGCTGACAAAAATAACCATTGGTAAGAATGTGGAAACCATTGGAAAGGATGCCTTCCGAAGCTGTAAAAAGCTGAAGCAGATCACGATCAAAACAGAGAAGCTCACAGCAAAATCCATCGGAAAGAATGCATTTAAGGGCATCCGTAAGAATGCAGCGATCCGTGTTCCGAAAACACAGAAAAAGTCATATACAAAATGGCTTAAGAAAAAGGGAGGTTGTTCAACAGCAAAAATCAAAGCATAGAACAGAAATTAAAATATAGCTTTGATTGGAAACAGGGCTTTGCTTAATAAGCTTCACATAAATATATAACTGCACCCATAATCAATGTGCGAAGCTTGAGAAAATAATAATCTTAATGATAGAACTGTCGGGGATCCATGCCATTGTGGTGTCTCCGGCAGTTTTATCTTGAGTATCGGATGCTTATATGGTAAGGTAAAGGAAAACATCAGAGAGGAGAAAACCGGGTGAATACTATATGGAATGAAAATACAAAACGGTGGGTCGGGATCATTCTGCCGCTTGTGCTGGCACTGATCTCAGCACTGGTCGTGTCAAGGTTTGCAGCATCGGCAGACTTTCATGAGAAAACGATCACAGCACTTGATGACAAAAAGGCAACGGTTCTGGAGTTGACAGCAGCATCAACGGCGGCGTCTGCGGCAATCACGCTGCTTCCGGGAGACACGGCAACCCCGATCGCAGAAAAGCTGGCGGATATGAGTACCTATTTCCTGATCGTTCTCTGTGCGATCTATGTTGAGAAATATCTGGTCACAGTGACCGGTTACGCTTCGTTTGTCATACTGATCCCGATTGCCTGTGTCCTTTATTCGGCGGGAACGGCAATTGCAAAGGATGCATGGAAAAAGCTGGCAAGAAAGTTTGCGTTATTTGCTATTGCAATCGTTCTGGTTATTCCTGCCAGCGTCAAGGTGTCTGATCTGATCGAGCATACGTATCAGTCTTCTATCCGGAATACGGTGGATGCTGCCAAGGAAGCGACGAAGGATATCCAGAACAGCAGTGACGAACAGCAGGACAGTGACAGCAGCGATAACAGCGGAGTACTGTCAGGCATCATTTCCGGCATTAAAAACGGTGTGTCCGATATTACGGACAAGGTCGAAAACGTGATCAATCAGTTTATTGAAGTTCTGGCGGTGATGTTAGTCACCTCCTGCGTCATCCCGATACTGGTGCTGGTGTTCTTTTTCTGGCTGGCGAAGAGTATGCTGGGGATGGAACGCAACAAAAATGTCTTTTAAAAGTGCTCGAATAACTGCTAAAAATGTCATTTTACGCCCTTTGGCGTTTCAGGGCACTATAGAGGATGTTATCTTTACAGATTTGGACACCTTGACTTTACATCTGTTATAAAGTTTAATCTTGATGATGTGGATTTTGATAGAAAGGTACGGTACCAAAGATGGAAAGAAATTTGACGACCGGTAATATCGGGAAAACGATCGCATATTTTGCGCTGCCTTATCTGCTGTCTTATTTTTTGCAGACGCTGTATGGAATGGCAGATCTGTTTATTATCGGTCAGTTCGACGGTGTGGACGGGATTACTGCTGTTTCCAACGGTGGACAGGTTATGCATATGCTGACGGTGATCATTGTCGGACTGGCGATGGGAACAACGGTGACGATCGGCAAAAGTGTCGGAGCAGGGAAGCTTGATGCGGCTTCGGCTTCGATCGGCAACACGGTGACATTTTTCATGGGAATGTCGGTTGTGGTCATGGCGGTTCTTGTATTTCTGGTAAATCCGATCGTTACCCTGATCGGGATCCCGGCAGAGGCAGTTGCCGGAACGAGACAGTATCTGTTCGTCTGTTTCCTGGGGATACCGTTTATCACTGCATACAATGTGATCAGTGCGATCTTCCGCGGACTTGGCGATTCCCAAAGTCCGATGTATTTCATTGCGATTGCCTGCGTTGCCAATATTGTGTTAGATTATGTGTTTATCGGAGGTCTTGGAATGGGACCGATCGGTGCTGCACTGGGAACAACTCTGGCACAGACGATCAGCGTGATCATATCTCTGATTGCGATCCGCCGCAAGGAAACGGGAATCCATCTGACGAAGAAGGAGCTTCGGGTGAAGAGAGATGTTCTGGGTCAGATCTTAAAGATCGGTATTCCGGTTGCCGTGCAGGACGGCTGTATTCAGGTCGCATTTATTGTGATCAGTGTGATCGCCAACCATCGTGGGCTGAATGATGCAGCGGCAGTCGGTGTTGTGGAAAAACTGATCGGTATGATCTTTATCGTGCCATCCTCCATGCTGGCAACGGTGTCTGCATTATCTGCACAGAATATCGGCGCAGGAAGGCATGACCGGGCGAGAAAGCTTCTTTACTATGCGATTCTGATCACCGGCAGTTATGGGATCGTCATGACCATTCTGATCGAACTTTTCTCAAAGCAGACAGTTGGTATTTTCACAACGGATGCGGCAGTGATCCTGTTGGGAAGCCAGTATATCAGCTCGTATATTATTGACTGTATTTTTGCGGGAATTCATTTCTGTTTTACCGGATATTTCTGTGCATACGGAAAATCATATATTGGATTTATCCACAATATTTTGTCAATTTTATTGCTGCGTATTCCGGGTTCTTACCTTGCCTCGAAAATGTATCCGCATAATCTGTTTCCGATGGGATTTGCGGCACCGGCAGGCTCTATTTTGTCGATTGTGATCTGTGTGGGAGCGTATATCTGGATGCAGAGATCAATGCGTGGAGGGCAAAATGCGATGTCATAAAAATATCATAATTTTGACATTGATATCCCCGTGTATGAGGCATATAATTCAATGAAACATACAGGAAAGGGGAGATTTATAATGAGAGCGTATGGACGTTTTATGAAAAATATAGCGGCACTTGCACTTCTTTTTGCACTGCTGTCCCTGCTCCTGCCGTTCTGCAGTTTTCAGGCAGCCGGGCAGGACATGACCCTGTCGGGTCTGGACGTGCTGAAAGCGGGAGGCAGTGCCGCTTACACATATATACAGCAGGGAAGTGTGCCGGATGATCATATTATGAAAGCACCGTTTTCCTGGGGGGATGTGAAGGACGGGCTTCATTATGCTGATGATGCAGGAGCCTCCGATCTGCTTATCGCCGGAGGTGTGGCAGCAGGCCTGCCGGTACTGTTCTGTCTTCTTGCTATGTGCATGCTGTTTCTGGCAGAGGGATCAAAGACTATGGTCGTGCCAACATTTTTAACGCTGCTTACAGTGTTGGAGCTTGCAGTGGTGCTGCTTGGATTTCCTGCGCTGCACCCGTATCTTCTGACGGGAGTGTATTTGTTTGCGGTGCTTCATGTGGTGGCACTTGTGTTTATCTTATTTGGGTGGCTGACCGGAGGTTATCGGGAGCCTGACCGGAAAGAGCGTGACCGCAGCCGAAGAAATGATTCCGGAGATGACGATCGAAGTGGCAGAAGGAAACACCGCCATAAGCGAGGCAAGCGAAAGAAGTCCGGCCGGAAAAGGAGCAAAAAGGATTCAAACGATAAGAAAAATAAAGAAAAGAAGGATCAATCCAAAGACGAAAAGAAAAAAGAAGCTCAGCCAAAGGCAGCTGCTGCAGTTGGAAATGTTTGTGATGGCACAGGGATTTATCAGGGATTTCAATGGAATTTGAGGAGCGAGGCATCTTCGCGCGTGACGATTGGGACGACACCTGAGGCGATGCGTGGGATTGAGACGGGCAGCCTGAAAGCAGCCGGTCACATTGCTGATCATAATTGTCAGATCAGTTATCATCCGGAGGATGGAAGCTACACGATAGACAGTCACGCAGCAGAGCGTATTGTACTGCGGCAGAATGGCAAGGCATTGCATCAGTTGAATAATGGAGACAGTGTCCGTGTTTTGGGACAGGTAAAAATGGAGGTTGGCTCCTCACATTCTATGTGGCTGAAATAGTATTTTTCTTCGCAAGAGGGTTAATTTGTGGTATAATAACTCCAAAATCCAGATGCTTCGCATCTGTCGCGCCCGCGAGTGAGAAAAAGCGGAGCTTTTTCGAACCTTTTGCCGAAGCGTATGAATTTACAACATAACAACTCCAAAGGAGGAGCTTGCGAATGAAAAAGAAAAATGGAAAACGAATCATTGCCGGCTTGCTGGCAGCAGGTCTTTTTGCGGCTTCGGTGCTCTCACCGCTTCAACCGGAGGGAGCCGCTGCAGCAACAAAGATCAAGGTTTCAAAGACAAAAGTAACCGTTGCCGGAGGAGGGCAGGTTACTGTCAAAGTGAAGAATACCGGCAGCCGGAAAGTGAAAGCAAAAGTGTCCGGCAAAAAGATCATTGCCGTAAAGGTGATGAAAAAGAAAATCCGCATTACCGGAAAGAAGAGCGGCAAGACTAAGCTCATATTGAAAGCGGCGCACATGAAGAAATGTGTGATCCGTGTTACTGTCAGAAATATGGGACAGAATGATCCGACCATTATCATGCCGATGGGAAGTTCCACACCGATGGTAAAGGTGAGTGCGAGTCCTGTCGTAAGTCCGGCAGTCCGCATTACACTGCATCCGTCTGCTACGCCGGTAAGGAGTCCGCAGAGCAGTATTAAGCCGAGTAACACGCCGGTTCCGACCGGTACAAGTGCAGTGCCGTCAGAGACGAATGAACCGCAGGACAGTACGAAACCGATCGAATCATCGCTGCCGGATCAGACCACTGTGCCGACGATGGCTCCGCAGCCGCCGGTGACGTCAGTGCCGACGACAACACCGCCGCCAAGCGTCACAACGGTACCGGCTGAAACGCCGACGACCAAACCGACAATAAAACCAACTACTGTTCCAACAGCAACGCCGGTTGCGACAATGAAGACAACGCAGCTTTCCTTTGCGAAGAAGTCGGTATATATTGGAGAGAGTATTACTGCTTTGAAAGCGGAGTGGGGTGAGCCGGAACGTATAGATCCGCTGCCACAGAAGAGCCTGTACGGATACATTTATAACGGCAACAGCCTGACAGAACCGTATCTGATTGTCGGCGTTAAGGGCGAAAAGGTCGTTTCTTACTTTACGATCGCGAAAAACTTCACAGCCTATGATGCAGTGATAAGCACCGATGATAATGAGACAATTCAGCAGACGAAGCTGATACAGCAGGGCGCATCGGCACAGTCGATGATTGATGCGGGCTGGACCGAGCCGGGAACCTACGAGTTTGATGCTCTGGACAGCAGCAAGAGTGAGGCAAGAGTCGGAACGGAGGCATATTACAAGCTGACAGATAACGCATATATTTATGCATTCAGTGATTACTTTGATGGAGGAGACAAATCCATCTATGGAATGTACGCATTTTCCAGAGAATGCACCAAGTATTCCATGATGTACCGCACATATATGACATTTACCGATGAGATTCTCCGTGCGGCGGAGCAGGAGGTCTATGAGATGACCAACGCATACCGCAACTATATGGGGAAAGCGTTATTTAAGCTGGAGGACAGAACGACTACGGCAGCCAGAAAGCACAGCGAGGATATGGCAAATAACAACTATTTCCAGCATAACAGTCTGGATGGCTCGAAATTCTCCGCACGGTTGACGGCAGAGGGTATCAGTTGGTCGGGAGCCGGAGAGAATATATGTGCCGGAGCCGGCGATGCGATCAATATGGTGATCGGCTGGATCGGTTCCTCCGGACACCGAAAAGGTATGCTGACAGATTTCAAGTATATCGGAGTCGGAGCGGCGTATAGCAGTTCTGCAGATTATGGTATCTACTGTACGCAGGATTTCTGGAGGTAGAGTGATTTCCTGTATAATCAAAAGAGATTGTGTCTTTATTGGGCACAATCTCTTTTGATATTCAGCAATTCTTTGATATTCAGCAATTCTTTGATAAGCGTAATTACGATGTTATAAATTCATATAATTCTGCAAAATGTTATGAACTGTTTTTATTGATGCTGTTTTACATATTCCGTCAGGATAGCATCGTCCTCCGGCATCTGACAGCCGACGATATAATGACCTTCATTATCAGAGCAGCGGATGATACGACCCTCTAAAGTGCTGTGATCGGTAAGCTCGAACTGCTCCAGTGTTATCGTGATCCTTTCGCCCTTGGCGGTGGCAAAGAATGGAGCGTCTGTGATGAAGGCAAATCCGTTTCCGCTGATATTGTCCATCTGTCCCGTAAACTCCTGTCCGGTTTCCGGGACAGTGATGACGCAGGAGTTGGTCAGATCTATACGCGGATATTTGCGGCGGTTATTGATCTTTGGACGGGAGCTGATCTGTACCTGATAGTGGTCAGCATCCGTTTTGTCCGGGGTGATCGCTGCGTTTTCCCAACAGTAAAGAACATTATCGACGGTTACCTGTACGTTGCAGGTCGTTGGATGGGTGATAGCAGCATCCGGGAGGGTGATAGCGATTCCCTGCGCCAGAGGCTGGATCAGTTCTCCGTGATATTTACGACTGGCATCATCGGTCGGTATAATGATCACCTTCATGCCCGGCTGCAGATCCTCCAGCCCCATAAAGCCGCCAATTCCAAGCTCGCACATCAGAGCTTCGACAACATTCTCAATCGTGTTGATATTTACGGCAGTTTCATCATATTTACTGAGCATGCGGTGACAGATCTCATTTGATCCGGAAATGCCGGAGGTCATATCCTCCACGGTGGAGGAGACCTGTTCCATATTTGTCACAAGCTGGCGGTTCGACTGTTCCACACGCTTCATTGCGGCATCAATGGTATGAATGTGATGCTCGATCTGGTTGGAATCTGATGTGATCGTGGTAATATTTTGATTTGTCTTGGCAACCTTCTCCAGAGTGATCCGGATCAGCTTTAATGTATTTTCGATGGCGTGCGTCATCTGGTCAGAGGTTTCCTCGAGACGGATCAGTGCTTCCTTGATCTGGCTGGAGGATTCCTTTGTCTCTGCGCTTAAGGTGCGGATCTGATCCGCGACAACAGCAAAGCCCTTGCCCGCTTCTCCGGCTCTGGCGGCTTCGATGGATGCGTTGAGTGCCAGAAGATTCGTCTGATTGTTAATGCTTTCAATCGTGCCGGTTTCCTGCTTCACCATTTCAAACTCATCCTTAAATGCCTGAAGCGTTTGCTCTGTATCGGAGGAAAGCTCTGACATAGTCCTTGTAGTCTGAAGCAGACTGTTCAGATCCTCGGAGCTGTTCTGGGCGTGAGTGCCGGATTCGTCGATCAGCTTGACCATTTCCTCGATCATCACGGCAATGTGCTGTACCTGGGAACTGATGTCGCTGGTCATATCCACAGAGGATGTTGTTGTGGTCTGAAGATTGATATTGTTATTGTTCAGCGTGTCCATCTCGGCAGCAACAATATCAGCGCCGTGCTTGTTTTCACCGGCAAGCTCACGGACAACCAGGACGCCGTCCATAATGGAATTGCTGGCATTTTTGACCTTCTCGACCGTCGTGATCACACGGTGCAGATCGTTTTTGATGCTGTCTGTCATAGCACCGTCCGATTCGTTCAGATGGCGGATGGACATACCGTAGCAGATATAACAAAGAATGATGCAGGACAGCTCAAGTTGATAATCCTTCATGTTCGTGGCGGAGTTCATACCAAGAACAGCGTAGCGGTAAATGGAGCTGCCAATAATGATCAGGGCATTCACAATGCCGCAGTACCGCATGAAAAGCTGATCCTTATAGATCACCAGAAGACTGGTAACGGGAAGAACATAAGTAAATGCGATCGGCGACGAGGTCGTACAGATCACATATGTATAGAAAATACCATAACCGATCACCAGATCGAGTTTGTAGCGTTCCGTATTCCAGCCCCGGGTTCGAAGCAGGATCTCTCCGGTAATAAACGGAATCCAGCAAAGAGCCAGAAAGATCAGATAATATCTGGTGCTGTACAGACCGTTTGAAAAATCAGATCCGTAGTTGGCGGACAACAGGATCGCAAAAATAAGCCATATTTTGCGCGCCTTGCGGTTTGCTTTTTCCTTGAAAAGTTTTTCGTCATAATTCATATAAATACCTGTGCCTTTCAGAAATAACCCCTAAAATTGTCGTATATATTCGGCAATCGCCTCAAGTGTCTGTGTGCTCTCCGGCAGCTCCGGTTCAAAAGCGCTGAAGGCGTGTGTCAGCCGTTTATCATCCGGAAAGTCCATGATTGCGGACTCCATCCGGGCGGCATCCAGTGCCATTTTAAACTGCATTGTGTAGTGACGCAGATGATCTTTGCCACTTGTCACAAGAAAGCATGGTGGCAGAGACCGGATAATATCCGGATGCTCCGGGTTGACATATGGTGCAAATGCTGATTTCTTATAATGTTTCCCGTAAAGATATCTGGGCATAAACAGTCCGATCTGATCCGGCTTATTCGTGTAAAACATACCGCTGATCAGTCCAAGCGCATTTAATGGCAAAGCAGATGGTGTGACCCCGGCTGCCTGTGCGACCTTCGGATTGCGCTGTGCTGCCGCAGTATATACAAGAAGACAGGCTCCGCCGCTGTCTCCGACCGCATAGACCTTGTCCTGATCACCCTGATACTTTGCAAGCTGACCCTGTATAAAATCGAGTGCAAGGAAAATATCCGCAATCTGATCATAAATCTGACAATCCGGAATAAGCCGGTATTCCACATTAAACACCAGAAATCCCAGTGTACACAATTTGGCACAGAAGTATTGGTTAAATTCCTTGTTGCCAAGCAAAAGCCCCCCGCCGTGAACATTTACGATCACAGGAAGTGCCTCGGGAGAAGACGGTGCAGAATTCGGCTGGAAAATGTCCAGCCGGTGTGCCTTGTCGTGATCAGGAGCATAGGGGATATCAAGCGTCATCGTAACGTTATCCGGAAAAGTAAACCGATCGTTCCGGTTTGCATACTCCCTGTTAAAATCCTCGCGCTGCCTGTAAAACATATTTTTAATAAACTGTCTCATAAGATTAACCCGCTCTCATTTGTATTGCTTCTTCTATCATACCGAATTATTGAGGCAGATTCAATGAGTATTTTTATTTTTTAAAGATATGATATAATTGCAAAAATTTTACTTACCTGATCAAAGATCGTCTGATCGATTGCCATATGATGCAGAATGTCAATCATGAGCTTTTTACGGAGAGTGTGAAAAAAGAAATTCCGGTCAGCATGGGGCGGGAGGATAAAGGGTGGTGACGACAATCATGTAGAAAATTAATCTGTCCCATTTAACGGACAGACATGATTGCTAAGATAAAATGAAAGAATTATAAATGAAAAATAAGGAATAAGTTTTAGAAAAATATTGTGCTGTTTTTTGCATGCAAAATGTAATAATCGTATACCAAAATAAAAAATTTGTATTGCATATTTTTAGCAGTGATGATAATATGTTTTTGTAGCAAACGAAACGACTCTGTGGGGGAGTTGTTTCAGTAATGTATTGGGCGTGATTAGGATGTGTAAAGACATTTTTTGTGGGGACAAAGGATGTCTTTTTTCTGCACAAAAATAACAGAGTGATCATGAAAAACAGGTTATATAATATAGGTTTTATAACTGTTTTTTGTCGTTTCTTATATCCGGAATTCAGGACGGTTATTTTTCAGATATAGGATTGCTTTGTTTGAAACGTGTGTACTGTTTATGGGACAGTACATTTGTTTGTGCTTTCTGCAGAAATTATATTCTGATCAGCCGGGAAGGAGAATCTTATGGCTTTACGTAAGAAAGCAATGGCCATTGTCCTGAGTATGGCAATGGTTGCAACGTCGCTGTCGTTACCCAATATGACGGCGAAAACGGCACAGGCTGCCGGCAGTAGTTTTCAGAACCTGAACCAGTCGCAGATCACGGAGGCGATGGGTGTCGGGTACAATCTCGGTAACTCGTTGGAGGCTGCAAGTTCAGGAACACCAAATGAAACCGCTTATGGTAATCCAAAGCTTACGGAGGATCTTGTGTTAGCAGCAAAGGATGCCGGTTTCAAATCTATCCGTATTCCGGTTTCTTATCTCAGCATGATCGACGATAACAACGGATACAAGATCGACTCCTCATGGCTTGATCGTGTACAGCAGGTTGTTGATTACTGCGTGGACAATGATATGTATGCGATCGTGAATATGCACGGAGACGGATACACTACAGTAAACGGCGGATGGCTGTTATGCGGCAGCGGTAACCAGACCAAAATTAAAGCAAAATACAAAGCATGCTGGGAACAGATCGCAGATCGTTTCAAAAATTACGATGAGCATCTGATCTTTGAGTCCATGAACGAGGAGTTCGATGGAACCTATGGAACACCTAGCAGAACGGCTTATGCAAATATAAATGCGTACAATCAGATCTTCGTTGATACCGTGCGTAAATCCGGCGGCAATAATGACCAGAGATGGCTGCTGATCCCGGGCTGGAATACGAACATCGATTATACCGCAGGGGATTACGGCTTTGAAATGCCGACCGACAATTATTTATCTTCAAATATCGCTTCCGGACAGAAGAGAATCATGATCTCTGTTCATTACTACGATCCATGGGATTTCTGTGGAACGGAGTCCGGAGCAACGACCCAGTGGGGCGACAGCGTAACCGATGCGTCCAAGAAAGCAAGCTGGGGCGATGAATCTTACATGGTTTCCCAATTCAAGAAAATGTACACCAAATTTGTTTCCCAGGGATATCCTGTGGTGATCGGCGAGTTTGGTGCCATCAATAAAGAAAATTATGACAGTCAGAATAAGACCTGCCGTGCGGAATATTACCAGAAGGTCTGCTATTATGCAAAGCAGTACGGAATGATTCCGGTAGCATGGGACAATGGTTATAATGGCGATTACGGCTTTGCAATCATTGACCGTTATTCCAACAAGGTCGTTCATCAGGAGCTGATGGATGCAATGATGGAGGTTTATGGCGGAAACGAGTCTGCAACTGCAACCGGAATCACATTGAGTCAGTCCTCCATGACCATCCACATCGGAGACGAGAAGCAGCAGCTTACCGCAACATTAACACCGGCAGACAGCAAGGATAAGGTTTTATGGAGCTCCAGCGATGAAGCCGTTGCAACCGTTAATTCCAAGGGACAGGTAACCGCTGTTGGTGCCGGAACATGTACGATCACTGCATCCGTACCACTTGGCTACAAGGCAACCTGTGAGGTGACAGTTCCTCAGGCTAATTATGTACGCGCCAAAATGTACCTGTTGGAGACAGCAAGCTGGCAGTCAGTGATCAGCGATGAGTATGTTGACATTTATTCGGACGGCGGAGATTTCTCTCTGTCTCTCGATGCAACAAAGAGCCAGCTGCAGAACATCGGTTCACTTTACATTAAGGACATTAACGCGGCAGATGATGAGGCATCTGTATTTGATAAAGCAACCATTAAAGTGAAGTCCTTTGAGATCAACGGACAGAAGTACACCATGAAAAACGATACCTTCACATACGATGTATCACAGAAGGCATCCGATGATGGTCTGATCTGCCCGATCTTTAACTTCTCATTCATCAACGTATGGGCCAACACTCATGTCAACAATGTAACCGTTGAAAATGCAAATTACAAAGCATATTTCAACAATGTAAATTATCAGACCGTAAACTCTGTAAAAATGAACTTTACGGTATCCGGAATCAACGGAAGCGATGCGAAGCCAACGGCTGCACCAACGGTAGCTCCGACAAAGGCACCGACTGCAAAGCCGACCGCAGCACCAACGGTAGCTCCGACAAAGGCACCGACTGCAAAGCCGACCGTAGCACCAACCGTGGCTCCGACAAAGGCGCCAACGGCAGCACCGACGCAGGCTCCTGTGATCACAGGAAAGAAAGTGATCGCATCCAACCTGACATCTACCTATGCAACCAATGATCCGTCATGGCTCATGAATGCATCCGATGATGATATTGTAACCGTTGTTTACACATGTACCGATCCATCCCATGCAAACTGGGGAATCCTCGGATGGGGCGCATCGGTAGACAATACATGGCAGAATGGTGACAACTACTCTGCAGCAAGCAATGCAACCGAAGAGGTTACCAAAGTTTACACCGTAAAAGAACTGAAGAAATCATTAAACATCAAAGCAAATTCCGATGTAACTTATCTGTGTCTGTCCGTATGGAATGGCGGCAAGATCGTCAGTCTTTCTATTGCGAGTACCGACAGCGAAACACCGGAGCCGACGGTAGCACCGACGGTAGCACCAACCGTTGCCCCGACGGTAGCACCGACCGTGGCACCAACGACTGCACCAACAACGACACCTGCCGGTGACTCTAAAATAACAGGTAGCGTGAAGCTCACAAGTAACTGGGGAAGCGGCGGAATCGCCCAGATCACTCTGACCAACGAGACCGGCGTAAGCTACACAAACGGATGGACCGTAGAGTTCACATTAGACCGCGAGATCACATCTATGTGGAGCGGCGAGTGCGTCAGCCTCGGCAACAACCGTTACCGTGTAAGCAATCCTGGCTGGGACGGCAACTGGGCAGCCGGAAAGACAATGACATTAAATTGTGGTGTCGGCGCCGGAAGCGATTCTCCGGTGATCACGGATATCGTTATGAAGTAACTACTCCGAAAAGATTTTTTTCATTCACAAAACCAAATTTTATTTGCCATATGTATTAATATAATGAGGTTTGGGACGAAGGAATTTGTTCCAGACGGATGCAGCCGGTACGACCGAGAGGGCGTACCGGCTGTGTTTGTTTGGTGACATGATATATGGAAACTTTTCGCATGAAATATTGGTGGTGAGGCGGATGTTATATAGACAGGTTGGGGAAATCTTCTTATAATATAATTAATTAACATATGGAGTACAAGATACAGATTCCAAACATGAGGAGAAGTGGCTTCATGTGATGTTGAGAAAAAGATGAGGGGAGAATAAAAAATGTATATATTTAAAAATAGTGGTTTTAAAAATGTATTATAAACATTATATGATTATTGAATGAAATTGATGGATCGAGAGGGATTTATTATGGTAGAAAAAAGTAATATAGTATCTTATTCCTTTGACGAGAATGGACTTGAAAGAATTAGGAATACGCCCAAGGGCGTAAATTGGCCGGTAGTATATCTTATTCATAACGAAGATGCTATTTATATTGGTGAAACAACAAGTGCAGCAACGCGGATGCATCAGCATTTAAAAAATAGTGAAAAGAATTCTCTTGAAATTGTAGAGATTATTTTTGACGGTGAGTATAATAAGTCCGTTGTGTTAGATTATGAACAAAAGCTTATCAAATATTGTTCTGCAGATATAAGATTTAGAAAGATTTTAAATAAAAATAAAGGGCAACAGGCGGCACATGATTATTTTAATCGTAGATATTATAGAAATCAGTTCAAAGACTTGTGGAAACAGTTACAGAAAAAAGGACTGGCGGAAAAGTCTTTGAAAGTTATAGAAAATGAAAATATTTTTAAATATTCTCCATACAATGCTTTGTCAGTTGAGCAAAATGAAGTGAGCGTATGCATTATAAATGACATATTAAATACTTTTGAAACAGATAATACAGGAGTGAGTCTTGTAAATGGTTGTGCAGGAACAGGAAAAACAGTATTAGCTATAAGTCTTATTAACTCTTTTATAAATGCAGTAAATATAGATGACGAATTATTAGACGGAGAAGCACGGGAGTTTGATGATATTGATGAAGGCAAAAGAAGCGCACTTTTGAGGTTAAAGAACTATATACTTAAGGAGCGCGGTGGGAAACTTTTTAAAATAGGATTTGTCATGCCGATGTCAGGAATTCGTGAGACGATAAAAAAAGTATTTAAAGAATGTGGAAATGGATTAGAACGTAGAATGGTTATTGCTCCCTGTGATGTGGTCAAGGATGATTATGATATTATTTTTGTAGATGAATCACATAGACTTTCGAAAAGATGCAATATTACAAATTACAAATCTTTTGATGACACAAGTCAGAAGTTGAACCTTGATAGCGAAAGAACAAATCAGCTCGAATGGATTTTGAAATCAGCAAAGCATGTTGTATTATTTTATGATGAATATCAAAGCGTTAAATCTTCCGATATAAGCTATGATGAATATCAGAACTCCTTAAACAAGTATGCTAAAAACGTGGTAAGACATCAATTAGAGACTCAAATGCGCTGCCTGGGAGGAGAGACATATATTGAATACGTAAAAGCAATTATGGAGTGTAGACGGAAAAAATTTGAAACAATGGAGAATTATGATTTCTTATTATTTGATGATGTCAATATGATGATAGAAAATATAAGAAGAAAAGACGACCAAATTGGATTATGCAAAACTGCGGCAGGTTATTCCTGGAAATGGACAACCCGCCCGTCCAAACGACCAAAAGATAATATGGAATGTTATGACATGCTGGTTCGAACAGGAGCATTTGATATTGAAATCGAAGGTTATAAATATATTTGGAATTTAACGGATAAAGGATGGGCAACGAGGAGGGACTCGCACTGTACGATTGGATGCATTCATACGGTTCAAGGTTATGATATGAATTATGTTGGAGTTATATTTGGAGAGGAAATCGATTATAACTATGAGACCAATTCACTGGAGATTAACTTAGATAAATATATGGATAAGAAGGTAAAACAAAACACAGATAAGAATCATTTGAAACAGTTAATATTGAATACGTATACAACAATTTTGACCAGAGGCATACATGGCTGCTATGTATATGCATGTAATCCTAACATGCGTGAATATTTAAAGCAATTTGTATCAAGGGCAAATAGTGTAACAGCAGGGGGTGACTATAATGGAAATGAAGACAATTAATAGAATCAGGAAATTTACAGAAGATCGTGACTGGGATCAGTTTCATTCACCGGCGAATCTTGCTAAATCAATAGTAATTGAAGCAGCAGAATTGTTAGAGTGTTTTCAATGGTCTGATGAAGAGTATGATCTACAGCATGTAAAAGAAGAATTGGCAGATGTTATAGTGTATAGTCAAAATTTATTAGATAAGCTTGGACTGGACGCCGATGAAATTGTGAATATGAAAATGACCATGAATGAAGCAAAGTATCCGGTAGAGAAGGCGAAAGGAAAAGCGGATAAATATGACATGTTATAGGGGGGGGCTGGTTTATTGGTGGAGAAAATGAGAAAAGCACGGGCGTATTCAGACGTGTATTTATCAGACGTTGTAGAAAATCAGGGGAAGCTGTTTGATATGGTGGCAATGTCATATCCGGAGAAAAATACAGAGGATTTCATTGAGACTTATATGAAAAGTAAAACAAGAAAGAGCATTGATGAATCGATGGCGTATGTTAATACAATGGATTACAGGGAATTGTGGGAATATTTTTGCAAAACGGAAAATTTTTGCTTAAAAAATGGGCGAGCTCTTGAAGGATTTATGCCGATGTGGATCGGAGAATTTTATGCATACTATCAATGGTATTATAATATTCCAAGCTCGGAGGTGTTAACAAAGGCACCTCTTGATTTCCTGAAAATTAGCTATTATGGGCTTCGAGATTTGGAGCTTGAACTGGCAGTGAAAAAGGTAGGCTGCCAAGGGTTATGATAGAAAAAGCATAATTATGTCATAGTAAATGCAAGTATATATTTTAATAACTAATTGACATTATGGCATATATGCCATAAAATAATTACAAAGGAGATGGCATGATAGAATTTAAGTTGATAGCATATGAAAAGGAAAGTGGCGAAGTTCCGGTAGAAGAATTTCTGGATTCTGTTAATCCTAAAATGCGAGCTAAGATATTTGGATTATTGGGAATCTTACAAGAGAAAGGGAATATGCTTAGAGAACCATATAGCAAGCATTTAGAGGATGGAATATTTGAATTACGTTGTAAATTTGGAAGTGATATTACCAGAGTTTTATATTTTTTCTATTATGAGGGGAAAATAATATTGACGAACGGCTTTGTTAAAAAGACACAGAAAACTCCGAAAGAAGAGATACAGATTGCAAAGGATAGAAGAAAGGATTTCATAGAAAGGGTGATGAACGATGAGAACATTTGATGACATGCTTTCTAAGCAGTTACAGGATGATGAATTTAGAAAAGAATATGAAGCGATTCAGCCGGAAATGGATGTTATAAAAGCTATCGTAGATGCCCGTACTTCTCAGAATATGACACAGAAAGAACTGGCGGAGCGTACAGGTATCAATCAGGCTGACATTAGTAAGCTTGAGAATGGAACAAGGAATCCATCTGTCAATTTGTTGAAAAGATTGGCGGATGGATTGGGGATGGTGCTTAAAATTGAATTTGTACCTAAACAGAATATTTAGTATTATGCCTCACTCAATATAGTGGGGCTGTTTCGTTTAAAACGATAAAAAAGGAGAAGCAACATCATGACATTAGGAATGATTACAGTCGTTATACTGGCAGTCAGCGCTGCGTTATGCGCTGTTGCAACGGTATCTTTTTACCAGTCCAATGTATTTAACGACAAAAGAAAAAATTATCTGATTCTGACAATGGGAATTGCAGCGACCATGTGGAATTTGTCGCTGATTGGATACAGCATTTCCACGAAGGCGGCTTTCTATAATGGTTTTTTCTATTTGCTGATTCTTGCGTTTGACATCTACATGATCGTGTTCGGATATTTTGTCGGCAGACTGACGGAGATGAACACGGCGTCCTATTACATATTTGGAGCGCTTGGAGTCATTTTGTCGATTGGGGACTGGATCATTTTTGGGCTGGCACCGATCCACGAATATTTTACCATTCATGGAAGAACGGCGTATTATACGAGCATGTCACCGGTGGTCTATTATCATTATTTTTATATCATGTTTTATCTGGTGTTCTGGGTGCTGCTGGTGTGGCTTTGTTTTAAAAGAATGTCGTTGAAAAGACAGCATATGTATGCGTTGAAAATTGTATTGATCAATTTGATCATGTTCATCGCAGCTTTGCCGGACACATTGCTGCCGTTGTTTCACATTCCATCCTATCCAAGCTCCGGAATGGGTGTGGCGATCGCTTTTATTGGAACCCTTTTTTTGACGAAGAAGGAAAATACGTTCAGCATATCCCGGGAAAATATTTCCGATGTGATTTATAATGAAGCGCGAATTGCAATTCTGGCACTTGATTGCGAAGGAAATGTCGATAGCTGCAATCAGTACGCGCAGAAGCTTTTGGGCGTGAATGAGGATGAGCGATATTCATTGACGGAATTGTTTGACTGCAGCGAAGAGCAGTTTGAACGTATTATGAATGGAAAGAAGCTTGCGGAGCATTTGTTGTCCGTCAAAACAAAAATATCCTGCAATATTCAGGCGGTTGTATCCAGGGACGTTTATGGGGACAGTTACGGCGTTGTACTTATGGCGACCGATGCCACGGCAGAAGAAAAGGTTATGGAACAGCAGATTTTGATTGAGAAAACAGAGCATATTTCGGATCAGCTCGTTCATACGCTCAGCAAAACAATTGAGGCGAAGGATCAATACACGAAAGGTCATTCTACAAGAGTAGCACAGTATTCTGTCATGATCGGCGAGAAGTATGGCTACGATAAACAGAAGCTGAAGCAGCTGGAATATGCAGCGCTGCTGCATGATGTCGGCAAGATCGGTGTTGCAGACACTATTGAAAAAGCATCCGGTGATCGGAAGCGAAATTCTTTCCGAAATATCAGAGATTCCGGACGTTGCCGTGGGTGCAAGATGGCACCATGAAAAATATGACGGAACCGGTTATCCGGATCAGATGAAAGGCGAGGATATCTCCGAAATTTCAAGGATCATTGCGGTAGCAGATGCGTATGATGCGATGACCTCCAACCGGAGCTACCGTGATTGCCTGGATCAGGAAGTTGTCCGGAAAGAAATCGAGCGGGGAATTGGGAAGCAGTTTGATCCGGAATTTGCCAGAATCATGCTGGAGGTGATCGACGCGGATACGGAGTACCGGTTGCATGAGTGAAATGAAAATTAATCGCGTTTTGGTGATTGATTTTCGAATGACAGAGGAGACGAATTGGAAAATGAAATGAAAAAAATCATTAACCGGATTGTTTCCAGTGACGATAAGGAGAAAATCGAGCGTTATGCAGATTATCGAAATTATATGAATTATGAGATTTTGGTATCCAATGATGTTTTGAATAAGGCGAAATTGTCAAAGCAGTCCGGTTTTAATCAGGCGCAGAGGTACAGATACCATATATTCTGATTCTGTTATCCGCACTGTTGATGATATATAATGACAAAAACAATTCAACCAGGCTGGTTTTCATTGATGAGCCATTTGCGAAAATGGATCCGGTCAATGTTAAGATCATGCTCGGTTTTATGAAGGAGCAGAAGCTGCAAAAGCTTGAAACATTGATCAGGGAGTATGAGAATCGCTCGCCGATCTGTTATGAAGAATGTGGTAAATTGTGTGAACGGATGCCAAAGTTATGACAATGTATAAGTGAAAGGCAGGAAAGCTTTTCGAAATTCGTGTACACGGGAAGTAACTAATATGACAATTCAGGAACTGGAACAGTGCATTTTGCTTTATGGGAAAGATATTTACTCATTTTGCATGCACCTGGCAAAAGAAAAAGAGAGCGCAGATGATCTGTATCAGGATACTTTTTTAGAAGCAACCCGAAAGATAGCATCCATTCGGTATGGGGATAATCCGAAAAGCTATCTGATATCAATCGTGATCCGCCTATGGAAAAACCGCGTGCGAAAACGGGCGTGGCGCAGCCGGATCGCTCCGCAAGTGACGGAGGAAGCATTGGAAGAGTGTACGGATGTTTCCGGGAGCGACATGGTGGAACGGGTTGTGAAAGAGGAAGAAAGAGCGCACTTGTGGAAGGCTGTTGATGGTCTTCCGGATGTGTACCGGATCCCAATTTTGCTCTATTATATGGAGAACCAGAACGTTGCGTCTATTGCGAAACTTTTGTCTATTCCGCAGGGGACGGTAAAAAGTCGTCTCTATAAAGCCAGAAAATTGTTGAAAACAGAATTGGAGGATTACTTTTTATGAAAGAAATGGACGAATTTTTAAAAGAAAATCTTCTGCCGGACTGTGTTCCAGAAAAAAGCCTGAATGCATCCATTGTAAAAAAGGTAAAGGGGACACAGAATATGAAACATAGAACATGGAAATTAAGTGTAGCAGCGGCAATTGCAATTCTTGTTGTTGGATCTGCATCGGCATATGCGGCATACCGTTATCTTACACCTTCACAGGTGGCGGAGCAGATAACGGAGGATGGAGCATTAGCAAAGGCATTTGAGAGCAAAGATGCGATCATGGTAAATGAGACGCAGAAGACGGCAGGATATGATATCACACTGATGGGAATCGTTTCCGGAAAGAATTTAAGTTCGGTTACATCGGAGGCAGTTGATCAGACGAAAACGTATGCGGTCGCTGCCATCGCACGGGAAGACGGTAAAGCAATGCCGGATACCACGGATGATAATTATCAGACCTTTTGTGTTTCCGCATTGGTCCACGGTGAAAGATTTCAGAATGTCAATAACGCAGCATTAAACGCCGGAGTAACATCCTTTGTGCAGGATGGCGTGCAGTATGAGCTTCTGGAATGCGACAATTTAGAGATGTTTGCCAATAAGGGTGTCTATATGGGCATTGTGGAAAGCTTCGGAAATGAGTCGCAGGCATTTGTAATGAATAAAAAGACCGGTGATTATACTGTCAACAACGATTTTGACGGAATGAAGGCACTGTTTACGATTCCTCTTGACAAGTCAAAGGCGGATGATGCGGCAGCAGAGCAGTATTTTGAGAAAATCGGGGAGAAGGAAAACACGAAGACTGCAGAGAAAGAAAAGAACGAAAATAAAGCAGCTGCAAATGCGGGCTCTAAGTCCGAGGAAAGCCTGACAAGCGAGTGGGAGCAGAAACTCATGAAATTTCGCACACTCACATCAAAGAAGGCGCAGGCATATGTCAAAAAACATGCCGAAGTTGTTGTGCAGGAAACTTGCAATGCCGGAGCAGATGGCAGTATTCATGTGAAATCGGATGCGGGTGAGTCAGATTACAACGTGAGCACCTATACGAAGGTCGGCGTCGAGAACGTGATCTCCTTTTCATCTGACGGAACATTTGCAGGAACATATGGTGAAACAATTACACCAAACGAAGACGGAACCTATACTTACACGGTATATCGTCCGGTGAATATGGAGTAGGAATGGTTCGTAACGATAGTACGATAATTACCGTAAAAAAATGATATATTTGCCAGATTCGAAAGAGACCCGGAGCTAATTCCGGGTTTCTTTTTGTGGGGAAATGCAGGGAAAATTAGTGTCTTTTTTGAAGTGAAAGGGGATGGTTTTTATCGGCTAAAAATAAAATAGCAATAGGAATGAATGCTGGGAATTTTGCCGATAATGTGATATAATATCTGCAAGGGTAAAAGCATAGTTTTTTCGAATTTTTTGCCGAAGGGGTGCGAATTTGTGATATATTAACTCCAAAATCCAGATGCTATGCATCTGTCACGCATTGCGCTTTAAGATTTTGTCGTTCATGAATTCTGCGCAAGTGAACAAGCTCCCTTGCGTTGCGAATTCATGATTTGTTAAAAGTAGATTGGTGTGTTTTGGAAGTTATGATGGAGGATGGCAGATGAGATACGTTTCAGTTGCTGAAATAGCAAAAAAATGGAATATATCAGAGCGTAGTGTAAGAAATTATTGTGCTCACGGACGTGTGAACGGTGCACTTCTTGCCGGTAAGACTTGGAAAATTCCTGAAAATGCAGATAAACCTGAGCGTTCCAACAAGAAGAAAGAGCAGCCGATTACATTGCTGGAAATTTTGCAGGAGCAGAAAACAGATCAGTATTCCGGCGGAATTTACCATAAGACACAGATTGAGTTAACATACAATTCTAATCATATCGAAGGCAGTCGACTGACACATGATCAGACAAGATATATTTTTGAGACCAATACTATAGGTGTAGAAAATGGTGTGCTGAATGTGGATGATGTGATCGAAACGGCAAATCACTTCCGTTGCATTGACATGATTATTGATCATGCAAAAGCAGCACTGACAGAGAAGCTCATCAAAAAATTACATTTGACTTTGAAGATTGGTACCAGTGATTCCAGAAAAGATTGGTTTGCTGTTGGTGATTATAAGAAACTTCCGAATGAAG
>ERZ835051.753-NODE-753-length-36452-cov-6.193313_pt1 | contig 36452 bp, 47 predicted proteins | sample MGYA00519575_ERZ835051 | MGnify/ENA primary metagenome ERZ835051 (study PRJEB31850, sample SAMEA3708769) | human gut metagenome | biome: human gut; feature: human-associated habitat; material: faeces | place: China | collected 2014 ... | reverse complement strand
AGCAATATTACTTGGGAAATATTCTTCATCGTATCCTCCACACTTGTCATCACAAAGATACTATAGCATAAAAATTTCTACTGTTCAATCATTAATTTTAATAAGAAGAGAGAAAAATGACAAACAGGCAGGAACAAGGCGCACCTGCGCGGGGTGAGCGGTGGGGATCCCCCGCGGGCGCAGGCGCGGTCTGAGCGATCGGTTCGTTGTTGATTGTTCCGTGCGTCAAGAGGCGCGATGCTTGGATTGTGCAGATTATGGTGTGTTGTGCAAGATTTCTTTTGCTTGCGGGCGGTGTTATGCCGTTTCCGCAGGAAGAGGGCGGAGGGCAAGCAGGCGCGAGATGTTAAAGCTTCGCTGTTCCTGTCTTTCCGTGCAAAAGGCCAACAGGTTATCCCCTTTGATATGCAATGGGATGATGACACGGCGGCTTTTCATGCCGTCTGCCCGCTGATAAACCGCTTCCAGTTTTTGACGCCGGGGAATGGCTGCTGATAATATCTGCATTTTATTGAATTCGGACAGGGGTTCCTGTTCGCCCAGCGGTTTGAGGCGGTTCAAAAATTCAACAATGCGGTAGTCGGTCAAAATGTCCCTTTGGCGGATGGGGCGGGTGAGGCTGATACCCTCCAGCGTGGTGCAGCGGCTGAGCGCAACATACAGCTGTCCGGCGGAGAAGGCGCCGTGTCCCATGTCGATTTCGACCTGAGAAAAGGTTTTTCCCTGGCTTTTGTGAATGGTAATCGCCCAAGCTAAGCGGAAGGGAAATTGTGTGAATGAGCCGACCGATTCCGAAGAAATATGCTCGCCGTCTTTTTTATATTTGAAAATTTCCCAAGTATAGGGTTGGACACGGACAATTTTATGCGTGTCGTAAAGCCGGACTTTTACCAGCGTGCGGCCGCCGGCGTCCTGGGTGATGTCTTCAATATGTCCGACCGAGCCGTTGACCCAGCGGTTTTTCATGTCGTTGTTCAGGAACATGACCTGCGCGCCGATTTTGAATTCCAGCCGGTCAGCGGTGGGATAGTATTCTTTAGTGAAGACGCCTTCGACTTCGGCAACGGCAATATGCAGCGGCATGGGCAGGGCTTCGAGTTTGCGGCTGTTGATGTCGTCGGCCTGTTTGTTGGTCGGGGTGAAGCTGATGCTGAAACCGTTTCTACCCTCGCTTTCCGGGCGAATATGGCTGTTGAGCAGGGCGATGTCTTCGGCTGTGGCCTGGTTGCCGCGAATCCGGTTTAATAATTCGATAAAGGTCAGGTCTTTTTGGCGGTAGATGTTTTTCAGCTCAACGATTTTGAGGTCGATTTCGGCAAAGACTTTGGCATCAAAAAAATAAGGCGAGCGGTAGAAGCTTTCAAAGATTTCCTGTTCGTCGTTGGCAACGACCGGCGGAAGCTGGTACATATCGCCGACAAAAACCATCTGCACGCCGCCAAAAACCGCGCCCGGCTTGGGGCCGTAAATTTTGAGAAAGGCGTTGATGCAGTCGAGCAGGTCGGCGCGGAGCATGGATACTTCATCAATGAAAATCGTGTCCAGATTGCGGAATATGCCGAGGCTGCGCGGTTTGACTTCCAGATTTTCGATTTTGGCAACGGTGACGTTGATGGGAAAATTAAAAAAGCGGTGAATCGTCTGGCCTTTGACATTGAGGGCGGCGACTCCCGTCGGGGCGATGATGACCAGGTCTTTGGGGCAGTGTTGGTAGCAGTAGTCGAGCAGGGTGGATTTGCCGGTGCCGGCTTTCCCGGTAATGAAAAGGTGGTCCGTTGTGTTGTTGATTATGTCCATTGCCCGGCTGAATTCGGCATTTATTTCAAGTTCGGTAGTCATCGCCTATTGTAAAACGCATTTTTCTTATATATATTAGTTCTTGGACTATTATAGCAGGTAAATTTTATGAATAAAGAAGAATTAGAAGAGCGGCTGATAAGTATTGAAACGGCGCTGGCCTGTCAGGAAAAGGCCTTTGACGAACTGAACCAGGTGGTGATTGCGCAGGGGAAGATGATTGATTTTCTGTTGAAGCAGAACCGCTATATTGTCAGCAATCTGGAGGCGGACGTGGTTAAGCCTCTGTCGGAAGAAGTGCCGCCGCCGCATTATTGAGAGGTTAAAAATACAATGGATGAAACTGCATTATTTAAGTTAACTCACGGGTTGTATGTTTTGGGGGCTGTGGATGAAGACAACGGCGGCCGGTTGGTCGGCAGTATTGTCGACGGCGTGATGCAGGTGGCGAACAAGCCGCTGATTATCGCTTTGTCGTGCCACAACCGCAGTTATACCAAAAGCTGCATCGAAAAAAGCGGGCGTTTTTCGCTGTCGGTGCTGTGCCAGAGTGTTGATCCGTTTGTTGTTGCCAATTTTGGTTTCCAAACCAGCGAGAAAGTTGACAAGTGGGCGAATGTTCCATACTTTGTTGAGGACGGGCTGCCTTATCTCAAGACTAATCTTGCCAAGCTGGAAGCTAAAGTTCAGCGTGTGATTGCCTATGAAAGCAACACCCTGTTTCTGGCCGAGCTGGTAAACAGTGCCAATCAGGACGAGGGCAAGCCGCTGACCTATAACGACTATCGTGATTATTTCAAGAACGATGTCATCAAATGTTTTACCGAATACAAGCAAAAAGGAGAAAAATAATGAGCGATAAGAAAGAAGAATGGGTTTGCACCGTATGCGATTATGTTTATGACGGCGATGTTCCTTTTGAAGACCTGCCGGAAGACTGGGCTTGTCCGGTATGTGGGGTTGGTAAAGATATGTTCGTTAAAAAGTAAGTAAAAGTTCGTATTTTGGGCTTCTAATACAGATTTAGCGGGTCGGCGAAATGCTCATTTACTACTATGTAAACTCCGCTTTCGCCGCCCTAAAATCTTATTATAAGCCTCAAACTCCGAACTTTTACTGCGGCTAAAAGTGAAGTTTGTATAATACATTATCCAAAGCGATTTTTTTCACCCTCGACGCCTACTACTCGACTCATATATCGCACTTTTACTGCGGCTAAGGATTGAGTCTGTTCTGTGTACTCTTCATCTCTTTTTTAGTGCCGTAAATTGTAACGTGTGAAGATGTAAAAAAAAGACCCTTGTCGGGTCTTTTTTTTCTGCATTATTTTCAGGCGGTTTTGCGGGTTCTGTAGAGTGAGGCCGCAATACCGACGAAAAGTATGCTAAAGGTGATTATCAACGAATACACCGGGGTGACTTCTATGCCGGCATAGGGCAGGAAGATTTTTGAACCGATGAAGACCAGGATAAACGCCAGAGCCTGTTTCAGATAAGCAAAACGGTTAACCGCGGCGGCCAGCAGGAAGTACAGCGCGCGCAGTCCCAAAATGGCGAAGATGTTGCTGGTGTAGACAATGTAGGTATCCTGCGTAATCAGGAAGATTGCCGGAATACTGTCAATCGCAAAAATCACGTCCATGATTTCAATGATAATCAGGGCGAAAAACAGCGGCGTCATCATGAGCAGTTTGCCTTTGCGGACAAAGAAGTGTTCGCCGATAATTTCGTGCGTTACATGGAATCTGCGGCGGATAAACTTGAACAGCGGCCGTTCAAGAATCGGGGTTTCTTCTTTTTCCGGCAGGAAGATTTTAATGCCGGTATAAATCAGAAACAGTGAGAAGATATACAATATCCAATGGAATTTTGCTACCAGTTCGGCGCCGATGAATATCATAATTGCGCGCATGGCGATGGCGCCCAAAATTCCCCAGAACAAGACGCGGTGCTGGTATTTTCCGGGAATTTTTAAGCTGGTGAAGACCAAAGAGATGACGAAGATGTTGTCCATGGAGAGGCTTTTTTCAACCAGATAGCCGGTGTAATACAAGATGCCGGCGGAAGATCCCCGTTCATAGATGATAAACAAGCCGAAAATCAGCGCGATGATGATGTAATAAGCGCTCATTCTGAATGTTTCGCCGATTTTAGGTTCTTCGGCATGGCGGTGAAAAACGCACAAGTCCAGGAACAGCAAAACGGTGATGATGACGGCAAAGGAAATCCACAGCCATGTGTTGCTTAAAACCGCATGCTCGGACATCAGAGTATTTAAACTTTCCATAGTATTTTTCTCTTTTCAGACAGGATTGTTACACTGTTATAGTTTTAAGCGCCGCCCCCTGTCTTTGTCAAGCTTTTATCCCTTTTTATTATCATCTTATGATTATATGGTTGATGCAGCGTTTTCTTCCGGTTCCCGGGTGGGTGTGCAAAAGGAAGCACTGCGTGCGCTTTGTGCCTGCCGGGAGAGAAGGATATTCGTTTGCTTGGGTGGAGGCGTTTTTGTTGAGGGCTTTAGATGCCGAAACGAGTTCGGCATGACAATGATGGATGGTTTGGCATGACGTTCATTTGCTTGGTTGAACTATTGAACTCGGGATGACAATTTAGTAAGGGGGAAGGGGATAAAAAAATTGGTTTAACATGTAAATTATTGAAGATTTTTTTGTACGAATCTGTTATGATAATTATTGTGTTATGTAGTGTGTGTGGAGACTGTTATGAGGTATCTCTTTCTCTTTTTGTGTGTCTTTTGGTGCCGTTTGCTTTGGGCAGCGGAAACGAAGGTTTTTTATTTGGCCGATTTTGAAAAAAATTCCCTAGAACATGAAGAGGCCGATGATTATTTTCTCGGAAAGTTTATTTACAGCCCGGCAACGGGGGAGATGTCTTTTATTCCGGTGAAAACCTCGGATGATATTGCCCAGAATGTACTGATGTTAAAGTTGCAGCACCGCAAAATGCCGCGCCTGCGTATGGAACAGGTGCGCAAAGATATGGACAAGCTTATTCAGGGGTATAAGTTTTACGGTTTTGACGATTATGTCGGTGACAAGTTTCGGACGTTTAAGCCGGGCAGCCGAGGTTTTGAAAAAGTTCTGGCTTATCAGCTCAGCAGTGTTTATGCCGTGATAGACCCTGTTGTCGGCGAGCATTATTTTGGCAACGGCTTGTCTAAATCCTTGGGCAAGGAGCTGCGTATGGCCCGGCAGTATTTTCATCCGCTGTATCCGCACCGGCCGGTAAGTCTCGGGGAATATGCGAAAATCCGCGAATATTTAAATTTGTCGCTGCAACATGATTGAAAAGCGAAAAATCGTCATTATCTCTAGAGGTGAAGTTTTGTTCATTAAGGAGAAATAAGATGAGAACGCTTTTAATGTTAATCGGTTTGGCCGTTGTGATTTATGCCGGCTGGTGGGCTTATAACACTTATGTTGCGCCGTCAACCGTAACCGTGGTTGAAGACGTGGCAGTGGTTGCGGTTCCGACAGAATAAACAACAGAAACGGTATCGGTTTGACCGAAACGGCTGAAAAGGTCTGCGAGTGCAGACCTTTATTGTTATGTTCGGGCGTTACTCTGAGAGTGTGCCCGGGAGAGGATGGTTTTTTGGGGGTGTTTTTTTTTGATTCTCCGGCTTGCTTAATTTACAAATGCCGTTATAATGCGGAAAAATTATGCGTTAAAATAACGGAGAAGATGAAGGATGAAAATTGTTTTTATGGGAACGCCGGATTTTGCCGTGCCGGCCTTAAAGGCTTTGATGTCAGAACATGAGGTGGTTTGCGTTTATACACAGGCGCCCAAAGAAGCCGGACGCGGTAACAAGCTGACCAAAACGCCGGTTCATCTTTTTGCCGAAGCCAACGGTATTGAGGTTCGTACGCCGAAGAGTCTGCGTCATGAAGAGATTCAGTCTGCTTTGCGGGAATTGCAGGCGGATGTTGCCGTGGTGGCCGCTTATGGATTGATTTTGCCGAAAGCGGTGTTGGAGGCTTTTCCTTACGGCTGCTTGAATATTCATGCTTCACTTTTGCCCAGGTGGCGGGGAGCGGCACCGATTCAGCGCTGTATTGAGGCCGGTGACAGCGAAAGCGGCGTGACGATTATGCAGGTGGCCGAAGGGCTGGATACCGGCGATATGCTTTTGGCAGGCCGGGTGCCGCTGACGGCGGAAACAACCGGCGGCAGTTTGCATGATGCTTTATCGGTTCTCGGTGCTGAGCTGATTGTTAAGGTTTTGCGTAATATCGACCGGATTAAACCGGAGGTTCAGGATGATGTGCTGACCTGTTATGCCGCTAAAATCGACAAGGCGGAGAGCCGTTTGGACTTTTCTTTGCCGACGGCGGTTCTGGAGCGTAAAATCCGTGCGTTTAATCCTTATCCGGCGGCTTATTTTGAGTATAACGGCGAGCGTTTCAAGGTGTTGCGTGCGGTTGTGGCTGACGGTGCCGGGAAGCCGGGGCAAATTCTTGACGGCAGCAAGCGGCTGGTTATTGCCTGCGGCGACGGTAAGGCGTTGGAGGTAACGGAAATCCAAAGGCAGGGGAAAAGGGCCATGGCGGCCGCCGACCTGCTGCGCGGTATGTCTTTTCAGGGATTTGCCGGATAAAAAGCTTTTGGCTTAAATGTGAAAAGAACGCCTCTTGGGGGAAGAGGCGTTCTTTTTAGTGCTCTTAGTTATCGAAGAGGTTGTTTTTGGGTGGCGGCGCGTTTTTGGCGGCTTCCTCCTGTTTCTTTTTCTCTTCAAGTTCTTTCTGGCGCTGCGCTTCAATCTCTTTTTCTTTTTTTATTTGCTCGCTGGCGTCCATACCGCCGACCACAGCCTGTCCGGCGCCGAAGATACCGCCGACGACATCACCCAGAGCACCGCCGCCGCCAATCTTCTGGCCTTCATGGCTGGCCGTTGTTGCCTGTCCGGCGGCTGTCGCGCCTTTGTTAATGGCGTTATTGGCGTCGCTGACAATGCCGCTCAGGGCGCCGCCGCCTTGTTCGCTGTTAATCCAGCCGCTGATGGCGTTGGAGCTGCCGTTGTTTTGACGGTTTTGAGCATTTGCTTCGCGCTGTTCGTTGGTTCCGACCATGTCTTGGGCATTGTTAACCGTGTTGCTGATTCCGCCGAGCGTACTGTTCATACCGGTTTGGGCCGCATAGCCGATATTATTCATAGCGCCGGAGATATTGCCGACCGCGCCGAGAATGCCGTCCAGCCCGCCGCTGTTGTTGGTGACGGCGTTTTTGATGATGTCGGCATTGTTTTTGACGGTGTTAATCGTCGATTTGACACCCTGGACTGTGTTATAAGCGCCGCGCGCCATGTCAAGGCCTGACTGGATTGAACCTTTGAGGTCTTTCAGACTCCATTTCTTTTTGGCCGCAGCGGTGGAGGCACCGGTATCAGGCGTTTCGGATTCGTCGATTCCTCCGCTGCCGCCGGTACCGTTAATCGGGTTGTAATTGCCGCCGAGATAGTTGCCGTATTGCAGGTTGACTTCAACGGTATTATCTCCGGTGAAATAGCTGATGAACGGCCCGATCATGGCCAGGAGGAACAGGCCGATGGCAATCTGTGAGAAGTGTTTCCAGCTGATTTTATTAAATACGGCGGCGTAGGCAAAAGCGACCATACCGAAGCCGGAAATGACATAAGCAATGACACGCAGGTCAATCAAGAACATCAGAGCTTTGCAGGCAATCTGGGCAAAGACTTTGGTATTGCCTGAGCCGGCATTGGCGCAAACGCCTTTCAGGCCGGGGGTTGTGCCGTTGGCATTATCAGCATTGCCGCCGGTGCCGATGGCTTTATTCGGGTCGCCGTTACTGCCTTCAACTTGTTCAACGCCGGGGAGCGGAAGTTCTTCCGGCTCTTCTTCATCCAGATATTTTTGAAATTCTTCCAGTTCTTTTTGTCTGGCAGCTTCTTCTTCCGCAGCTTTACGGTTGTCCAAGGCGGTTTGCTGTTCATCGGTCAGGCCGTATTTTTTCTTGGCTTTTTCGGCACAGGCCTGACGGGTGGAGGGATTGGCCGCCATGGATTCACATTCGGCCAGGGCTGCCGCGAGTTTTTCGCTCAGAGATTCGGCTTTGTCCGCCAGCTTGTCTTGTTTCTTTTGTTCTTTTGCCGCGGCTTTTTCCTGCTTTTCAAGGGTTTTGTTTATTTCTTTCATCCCTTTTTCGTATTCTTTGGAGAAGTTATCGACGATTTTTTGCTGTTCTTTGATTGTTTTTTCAGCTTGCTTGGTTTTGTTGTCGGCTTCTTTTTCCAAATCTTTCAGGAGCTGTTTGTATTCGGCATCAGTAATATCGCCGTTGTAAACTTGTGTTTTGGCTTTATCAATGGCGCCGAGATAATCAGACATGATTTGTTGTTTTTCTTTATTGGCAGCATCAATGGCAGCCTGCGCAGCCTGGCTTTTCTTATAGCTGTCCTGCAGGTCGTTTCTGAGGTTGTTTTCCAGTTCTTCGCGGGTGTAGTTTGTTACGTCATCCGCGGCGTAGACGTTGGTACAGCATAAAACCAGCAGTGCCGCCATCGGTATCATAAAAAATTTTCTGATGAGATTCTGAATATTTCGCATAATAATGCTCCCCCTGAAATATCGCTCCATTTTTACCATTTTAGCCTGTTTTTTGCGCTTTGACAATATGAAAGGCGGGGCTGTAACAAAAAATTCACAGTTAGATAAATGTTAAGTATTTTGCATTATAATGTGTTTCGTAACTTTGATGGGGTTATATGATGGTAAAAAATGTGTTGCTGGTCGGCAGTGTGGTGCTGCTGACATTGGGCTGTACGCAGAAGCGTACGGTTCCCGAGGGCTTTCAGCCCAATTATTCGCGCTTTGTCGGCTATAAGGAAGACGTGCTGACGAGGGCCGTCGGGCGTCCGGATTCAATCTATTATGACGATTACGGCCGGCGCTATATGGTTTATAATACGTTTTCGATGGATAACAGCGGGCCGCGTTTCGGTTCGTATCGCTGCCGGACGATGTTTTTGACCGGGCGCGGAATGGTGAAGGCCAGCTTCTTTAACGAAGAAGAGTGTATCCGCGAGCGTTGAAACAATTTGTAACAAAACGCCGGGTCTTGTTCCCGGCGTTTTGTTTTTGAGGATTGGGTGACGACATTTATACTGCGCCCGGAGTGAAAATGTTTCAAATTGTTACATTCTCCGATTTCTTTATCTTATTGATTCTTCCTGTTTTTGTCTGCGGTTAACCTTTTGTTTCCGTTTTTGAAACAAAGCAAAATTTCATTTGAGTTGCGTCGGAAAATTTGTGCCGCTAACCTTATGGCATAACGCAATTTTTTTTGAGAGGAGCTATAACATGAAAAGCGGAAAGAATTTTGTTTTGGGAGATTATGTGGTGATTAAAAAGCCGGAACTGGTTGAAGCCGGCGACAATGTGCGGATTTCAGATTTTTGCCGCATTTCATCGGCCTGCGAGATCGGGTCGGACTGCGAGATTGCGTCCGGGACTTATATTTCCGGCGGGGACGGCAGGTTTAAGTTCAAGATGGGCGATTGTTCAAGCCTGGCGGCCGGGGTGCGCGTGTGGCTGTCGAGCAATGATTACGTGAACGAGCTGATTACCCATTCCGTGCCGGAAGTCAAGGAAATCCAAGGCGATGTGGTTATGGAAAAATATACCGGCGTAGGAACTAACTCGGTGATTATGCCGGGAAACCATATTCCCGAAGGCGTCAGCATCGGCGCGCTGAGTTTTGTGCCGAGCGGTTATAAGTTTGAACCGTGGACAGTATATGCGGGGCGGCCGATACGCCCGATTAAGAAGCGTAATAAGGAAAATGTGCTTAATACGCTGCGCAAACTGGGACGGTTGTAAGGATTGGGGGAGAAAAACAATGTGCGGAATTGTCGGATATGTCGGAAAGAAAGCGGCTGCGGATGTTTTGTATCAGGGGTTAAAGTGTCTGGAGTACCGGGGATATGATTCTGCGGGGCTGGCTTTGGCCGGAAACGGCGGGTTTAAGGTTATTAAAGCGGTCGGAAAGCTGGAAAATCTGGGGGAGGCTTTGGCGGCGGACGGTCAAAATTCTGCCGGTGCCGGTATCGGGCATATCCGCTGGGCGACACACGGCAAGGCGAATCTGGAAAATGCGCATCCGCATCTGTCCAATGACGGAAAAACGGTTCTGGTGCATAACGGCATTATCGAAAACTATAAGGAACTGCGGCAGGCGCTGGCTGATAAGGGATATGTTTTTATTTCTGACACCGACACCGAAGTTATTGTGCAGCAGATTGAGGAGGATTTGAAGACGGCGGCGGATTTTGCCGTGGCGCTGCGCAGGACGATTGCGCGGCTGAAAGGCGCTTTTGCTCTGGCTATTATGCACAGCGGCAATCCGGGAAAAATTTATGCCGTCAGGCGCGGGGCGCCGTTGGTTGTCGGCCTTGGCAGGGACGGGTGTTCCGCTGCCAGCGACGTGACGGCTTTGGCAGGGATTGCGACGCAGACAGTTTGTCCCGATGATGACGAAGTTGCAGTTATTTCTGCGGATGGCGTCGTTTTTACTGATGTTTCCGGAGCGGTTGCCGCCAAGACGCCAAAACCGTTGAATTTGGCGCCGGAAGCTTTGAGCAAACGCGGTTTTGCCCATTTTATGCTTAAGGAAATCAACGAACAGCCGGGAATCGTGCGGCGGATGCTGCAGAAATGCCTGCGACCCGAAGGCGTGGTTCTGCCCGGGCTGAAACTTGGCCGCGAGGCGGTTCGCCGTTTGGCTAAGATTGAGGTTGCGGCCTGCGGAACTTCTCTGCATGCGGCGACGGTCGGAAAATATATTATTGAGGATTTGGCCGGGGTGACGGTTGAGGTTGAGGCAGCCAGCGAGTATATTTATCGCCGGCATCCGCAGTGTGACAATGTTTTGGTGGTCGGCGTGTCGCAGTCCGGCGAAACTGCGGACACCATTACGGCCGTGCGGCAGGCCAAGGAACGCGGGGCGCATGTTCTGGCAGTGACGAATCGGGAAGAGTCCGGCATTGTCCGTTATGCTGACAGCGTTATTGCGCTGGAAGCCGGGGTAGAAGTCAGCGTGGCGGCGACCAAATCTTATACGGCGCAGCTGACGGTATTTTATTTGCTGGCTTTGTATTTGGCGCAGGAGCGCGGTACGATGCGTGCGGATGATTTGGGGCAAATGATTCGGGCATTGCAGGCCGTACCTGTGCAGATGGAGGAAATTCTGGCGGATACCGGTGCGGTGCAGAAATGCGCCGAGAAATACCGCCAGGCAAACGGTTTTATTTATGTGGCGCGCGGCGTGAATGTGGCTACGGCGATGGAAGGGGCGTTGAAGCTGAAAGAACTCAGCTATATCAATGCCAGCGGTTATCCGGCGGGAGAACTGAAGCACGGGCCGATTGCCCTGTTGGACGGGAAGATGCCGGTGTTGTCCGTTTTGATGCCGGGCAGCCCCAATTATGACAAGCTGCTGTCCAATTCTCAGGAGGCCAAAGCCCGCAATGCCCGAATGATTGCAGTGACGTCGGCGGCAGCGGAAAAGCTGCATGGCGTGTTTGATGATATTCTGCATGTTCCCGAAATTCCCGAGTTGTTGTCGCCGCTGACGGCTAATATGCCGTTGCAGCTTCTGGCCTATTATATGGCGGAAAAGCTGGGGCGGGATGTCGACAAGCCGCGCAATCTGGCAAAATCTGTGACCGTAGAGTGATTCAGCGTGTCCGGAAAGCAAAAGGCAAGGGGAAATATGCCGGTAAGCGGCTGTTTCTCTTTGTTTTTTCCGAGAAAATTAATTTTTTTGAAAAAAAATGAAATTAGGTATTGTCAAAATAAAATTATGTGGTAAACATATGTACGACTTTCGGATTGTAGTTCAGCCTGGTAGAACGCTTCGTTCGGGACGAAGAGGTCGCTGGTTCGAGTCCAGTCAATCCGACCATAAAAAAAGCCACCTTTGCGGTGGTTTTTTTTATGGGCAAACCGGGGCGGACTGAAAACGGCGGAGAGGAGACGTGAGGGCCGGCGGTGTTGAAACGGGCGGAGATAAAAAAAACGGCACTTCATTTGAATTGCCGTTTTTTTGACTTACAAAGAGAATTCATTGTAAAGATAATGCATTGCGGGTTGTGTTTCCTCTTTGGGGTTTTTGCCCTTTTCTGTTATTATGCAGAGGTCTTCCCTTGCTGTCAGCGAGAAAATGCGTTTATTTTCCGGATCATGTAACCTCTCGCCGATTGCTTTGGCCCGACATTTGTTCCAAAATGACGGTTCTTTTTCTTTCTTATCCATGCAGATATCAAAGCGGCGTTTGAATTCCAGCTCACATTTTTCGTCAGCTTGTTTGTGCAGCGTAATATCGATGGATTTTTCAGTTATCGTCATCAGCTCAAAACTATTGGAAGGAACAAGAAAAACTTCTCCCGAAAACGGGATGTAGACCGCTTCGAAATCGTAAGTACTGTGTAAATTAAGGCGGCTTAATGCCAGAATTGTATGGTTGCCGAAGAAGCTGTCAGTGTAGCCGAGTTTTTTACATGCCAGATAATATTTTTCGGAGATACGCGCCAGAACAAGTTCTGTTTGTATAACTGAAAAGGGGGTAAAGGCAAAAGCTACGTCCAAAACATCTTTTACTTCTTCTTCTCCAAATTTTGAGGATGACTTGAGCATGCTGTCGTTACATGCCATTTTTGAAATGATAATTGTATTCATAATGATTAAAAAAATTATAGTAAAACGCGGTGCTTTTAATGTATTCTGATAATTTTGTCAATATGTTTTTTTACAAATTTTGATTTTTTTTGTTTTGCAATAAAAAAACAGGCATCCTGAGGGGGAGCCTGTTTAGAGTCTGAAAACAGAATGGTTTTTACTGCTTTGACAGCAGAGAGGGGAATATCGGCCGGAATGATTTGGGAAATAATGTCGGCAGCAATATCAGAAAAATGTAAGAGGCTGTGAGGCACAGCGCGGTATTTTCGGTTATTGCTTTTATTCCCGGCGTTTCGGGAGCTGCCCGGACTATCACGGCAAAAGCGGCCATGATTTCCAGCCATAAGGTGTTTACGATAAGATTTTTCGGGGCTTTTTTACAAACGGCGATTTGGACAACGGTAAAAGCCGCAGTGAGCGTGAGGACGTATGTCCATTTTATTGCAATCAGCGGCGACAAGAGATAACATCCTCCTAAAATCGTTAACGCGGGTACAAAACAGTAAAAGTTTAGACTGAACTTTTTCATAAAATAATATTTTAACAGTTAAACATAATTATAAAATTTGTTTTACACTTACATTGTTTTTCAAGGAAAATCAATGCTTTTTTTTTGAGCGTCCAGGAGGAGAAAGGCGGATGGGGAGGGTGTTGCGGGGAGCGGGCAGGGGCTGGTGTGTTTTTTTTCAATAGCTTTGTGCTTTTCTGTTTCATTTCCGAAAATTTGCGTTATAATCCCGAAAAATTGATTATGTTAATGAGGCGGAAATGGTACGGATTAATAACCTTAAGGCGGATTTAGACACGGATTTGGCCGGGTTGAAAAGGTTGGCGGCAGAAAAGCTCGGCGTGAAAGTGGCGGCGGTCAGAAGTGTGCGGATTGTCAAAAAGGCAGTGGATGCGCGCAACAAGTCGCGTGTGCATTTTGTATATGTCGTGGATGCGGAAATTGCCGAAGGCTGGACGCCGGTACCGGCGGTTTCATCCGAGGCATTTGAGGCGGGGGATTTTTCAGGGCAGGATGAGGCGGTGCCGGCGCTTCCGCAGGTTGTCAGGCCGTCTTTCCGGCTGGTAACCGGGCTGCGCCCGGTGGTGGTCGGAACGGGGCCGGGCGGAATGTTTGCCGCTTTGGCGCTGGCGGAAGCCGGGCTGCATCCGGTTATTCTGGAGCGGGGAAAGGCGGTTGAAGAACGCCTGAAAGATGTCGATTTGTTTTGGAAAACCGGCGCTTTGAAGCCGGAATCCAATGTGCAGTTCGGGGAGGGCGGTGCCGGGACTTTTTCAGACGGAAAGCTGATGACCGGGATTAAGAAAGACGCCTATGCCCGCAAAGTTCTTGAAGAATTTGTCGCCGCAGGCGCGCCGGAAGACATCCTTTATCTGGCCAAACCCCATATCGGTACGGACAAGCTGGCAAAAATCGTGCCGGCGTTGCGCCGCCGGATTATTGCTCTGGGCGGGGAATACCGCTTTGAAAACAAACTTGTCGGGCTGGTGGCCGCAGACGGGGCTTTGCAGGCTGTCCGCGTGCAGTTTCGCGGCGGCAGGATTTATGAACAGCCGTGTGAAAAGCTGGTTCTGGCTATCGGGCATTCGGCGCGCGATACCTTTGAAATGCTGTATGAGGCGGGGATTGCCGTGGCGGCCAAGCCTTTTTCAATCGGGGCGCGGATTGAGCACCGTCAGGAGATGATTGACCGTGCGCAGTATGGCTCTTTTGCAGGAAATCCGCATCTCGGCGCTGCGGATTATAAGTTGGCGGTTCATTTGCCGAAAGGGCGGTCGGTTTATACTTTCTGCATGTGTCCGGGGGGCGAAGTGGTGGCGGCGGCTTCGGAGGCTGGGCGCGTGGTGACCAACGGCATGAGCCGTTATGCCCGCAATGCGGAGAATGCCAATGCCGCGCTGCTGGTTGGGGTGACGCCCGCAGATTACGGCAGCAGCCATCCGCTGGCAGGGATGTATTTTCAGCGCCGTCTGGAAGAGGCCGCATTCCAGCTGGGCGGCGGCACATATTGCGCTCCGGCGCAAAAAGCCGGGGATTTTCTCAAGGGGCGGATTTCAAAATCATGGGATGACGTTCACCCCTCTTATAAGCCCGGCGTTGTTTCCTGCGATTTGTCGCGTTTGCTGCCGGATTATGTGACGGAAGCCATGCGGGCGGCTATTTTGGCTTTTGATCGGAAGTTGCATGGTTTTGCCCATCCCGAGGCCGTGTTGACGGCGCCGGAAACGCGGAGTTCTTCTCCTATTCGTATTCTGCGGGACGAAAACGGCGAATCTCTTTCGCTGAAAGGGCTTTTCCCCTGTGGCGAGGGTGCCGGTTATGCCGGCGGCATTATGTCAGCTGCAGTTGACGGTTTGCGTATCGGCGAAAAGGTTTGTTCTGCTGCGGGTTGATTTGGCGGCGTTCAGCGCATAAAAAAACCGCCTGTTGCAGGCGGTTTTTTGGGCAATGGCGTTGTTTACACGGCTTGTAAATCTTCTTCGACCATGTCTTCGAACGTGCGCGGGTATTGAGGCTCCAGCTTTTTGCATACCTGCTCAATATACCGGCGCTTGTCTTCGCGGAAAGGCGTAATACCTTCGACACCCGGCTGAGTCATGCCGCCCTGTTTAAGGAAGTTTTTCAACTGTCCGTAAAGCAGCTTGTTGAGCCCTTCTTTAACCAGAATGTCGGCGCATTCGTCGAGAAATTTCAGCGTTGTGTTGCCGATGTATCCTCCCTGAAGCGTGATGCCGAGAATCGTTGCCCATTCCAGCGGTGTATATTCTCTGGTAATTTTGGTCAGAAATTCTCCGGCAATCGGCTTGATGGAATATTCCCGGCCGCTGACTGCTTTGACGATTTCCGTGTTAAAATAGAAACAAACGCTAATCAGACAGTCGTAAGCTTCTCTTAGTTGAACAAAATCCGATGTGTCTGAAAAAAGCCGGCGAGCCTCGTCCAGAAGTTCGTCGTTCAGTTCCCGATAGTCGTATCTGGGTTTCTTCAGCAGATAATCAGGGTTTTGTTTCAGCTTAAACAGTTCGTCGTAATCAACCCAGATTTTGTAAAGAGTTGCCGTCAGAACTTTAATTTCCGCTTTTTTCTTGTCTAACGTCTGATTTTGATTTTCTTGTGCCATAACTTAAATAATTTATATGTTAATAATATATTTATCTTATGCATTATAGACAAATTTTGGAATTGTGGCAAGTATTAATTGACAAGCCGTTAAGAAATTTTTAATAATTTATGGTAAACTTGTAAGGAATCTAACAAAATCGGCGGTTAACATGAAGAAAATTACAAAATATATTATTGCCGGCGCTGCTGTTGCCGGAGTCGGGTTATTGATGATGCGGGAGAGCGAACCGCAGAAAGAGTTTGTCACGGCCAAAGTGGTTAAGGGCGATATTGTTGAAAAAATCACCGCGACAGGTACGATAAATCCGATTTCGACGGTGAATATCGGCACGCAGGTTTCGGGGACGATTGCCGAGATTTTTGTGGATTATAATTCGCAGGTCAAAAAAGGGCAAGTGCTGGCGCAGATTGACCCCGCCCTGTTTCAGGCGACGGTCGACCAGCGGCAGGCGGCGCTGAATATTGCCAAAGCGCAGGTTGACGTAGTCAATAATGACATTATTTATTACAAAAAACATCTGGATCGTGTTAAAAAGCTTAATTCTTCAAAATATTCGGCGGATGCCGAACTTGAGGCGGCGTTGCGCGACTATAATAATTCCGTGGTGCAGCTTGAACTGCGCAAGGCTGAGGTTTCCCAGGCCGAGGCAGCGCTGAAATCGGCAGAGATTGATTTGAAATATACCAAGATTATTTCTCCGGTTGACGGAATTGTCGTTTCCAAGGAAGTGGAAGTCGGGCAGACGGTGGCGGCCAGCTTTCAGACGCCGACTTTGTTTAACGTGGCGGAAGACCTGACGAAAATGCAGATTGAAACGTCGGTTGTCGAGGCTGATATTGCCAAGGTTAAAGAGGGTCAGACGGTGGAGTTCAGCGTGGACAGCTATCCTGACGAGATTTTTAAGGGAATTGTGACGCAGGTGCGCAATGAGGCGATTACGACGTCAAACGTAGTGACTTATGAAGTGATTATTGAAATCGACAACCGCGAGCTTAAGCTCAAGCCCGGCATGACCGCAAATGTGGAGATTATTACCGCGGAAGAAAAGGGTGTGTTGCTGGTGCCGAACAAGGCGCTGCGTTTCTTTATCGAAGACGAGGACGGGACGACCAAGCGCTATAAAGACAAAGGCCTGTGGATTTTGAAGAGCGGCGTTCCGGTCAGGGTGTCGATTACGACAGGCGTGTCTGACGAGGACAACACGGTTGTTTCTTCCGAGCTTTTGAATGAGCATGTCGAGGTGATTGTAGACGAGAAGGGCAGATATGCCGCGCAAAAAGGTAACACCAGATTGAGGATGCCGCGCTGATGTCGTTGATTGAAGTCAGAAATCTTAAAAAAAGCTATCCGTTGGGAGATATTAACCTGAATATTCTGAAAGGGATTAACGTTAATATCGAAAACGGCGAGTTTGTGGCGATTATGGGGCCGAGCGGTTCGGGAAAATCGACTTTTATGAACATTCTCGGCTGTCTGGACAAGCCAAGTTCGGGAAAATATATTCTTGACGGTGTGGATATCGGCAAGCTTTCGCCCGACAAGCTGGCGGAAATCCGCAACCGCAAGATCGGTTTTGTGTTTCAGGGGTTTAATCTGCTGTCGCGCACGTCGTCGATTGAGAATGTCGAACTGCCGATGATTTATGCCGGGGTTCCGGCCGAAGAGCGACAGGCGCGCGCCAAAAAGGCTTTGGAAAAAGTGGGACTGCGCGAGCGGATGCATCATCAGCCGAGCCAGCTTTCCGGCGGGCAGCAGCAGCGCGTGGCCATTGCCCGGGCGATTGTCAACGAGGCGCCGATTATTTTTGCCGATGAGCCGACGGGTAATCTGGACACCAAAATGAGCATTGAAATTATGAAACTGTTTTTGAAGCTTAATGAAGAAATGGGGCGGACGATTATTCTGGTGACGCACGAGGAGGATATTGCCCGTTACAGCAAGCGGATTATCCGTATCGTGGACGGGGAAATCCATTCGGATGAAATTGTAACCGACAGATTTACGGGGGTGGAATGACAAATATCAGGATGATTTGCAGTATTGCTTTTCGCGCGGTTCGAGCCAACAAAATGCGCTCCATTCTCACCAGTCTCGGCATTATTATCGGTGTGGCGGCGGTGATTGTTATGCTGGCGGTGGGCAACGGCGCCTCAATTTCCATAAAAAACGACATGAAAACCATGGGGTCCAATCTGATTATCGTGCGTTCCGGCGTGGCGACGTCAAGCGGTATGCGCGGCGGGTACGGGTCGCAGCCGACAATGAAAAAGGCGGATGGGGACGCGATTCAGAAGCGTATTCCGGCAATCAAGCTGGCGGCACCGGTGCTGGAGGAAACTGCGCAAATCGTTTACGGCAATGCCAACTGGTCGACAGGCGTTACCGGTACGGACAACCGCAATTTTCTGATTAAGGAATGGAATATTGATTACGGGCGGATGTTCAGCGACGCTGATATTAAGAATGCCGGCAAGGTTGCCATTTTGGGACAGACGGTGGTTAAGGAGCTGTTCGGCGACGTCGATCCGTTAGGCAAGACAATTCGGATTAAGGGTTTTCCGTTTAAGGTTATCGGCGCGCTGGAACGCCGCGGGCAGAGCACAAACGGCCACGATCAGGACGATGTGGTGTTTATTCCGATTACGACGGCGCAGAAAAAGGTAATGGGGATTAAATTTCCCGATCAGGTGAAGCTGATTATGCTGCAGGCCGTCGACTCGCAGAGTACATACACGGCGCAGGAAGACATCCGCCTGCTGCTGCGGCAGCGGCATAATCTGGGGGCGAACAAGGATGATGATTTTGTTATCCGCAATTTGACGCAGATGATGGAAATGATGGAGAGCTCAACGCGGGTGATGACGATTTTGCTGGGGTCGATTGCGTCAATTTCGCTGCTGGTCGGAGGGATCGGCATTATGAACATTATGCTGGTGTCGGTGACGGAGCGGACGCGCGAAATCGGTATCCGTATGGCTATCGGCGCGAAGTCTTGGGATATTCGCTGGCAGTTTTTGACCGAGGCCCTGGTGTTGTCCCTTATCGGCGGTATTGCCGGCGTTGTTATCGGGCTTATCGGCGTGGAGCTGGTGGCCTGTTTCAGCTCGCTGACGCCGCAGGTGTCGCTGCTCTATGTCATGTTGCCGTTTTCCTTTGCCGGGCTTGTCGGGCTGTTTTTCGGCTTTTATCCGGCTTATAAAGCTTCTTTGCTTAATCCGATTAATGCGCTGCGTTATGAATAGTCTTGTTTTTACCTGGGGAGAGGCGTCTTTTGGTTTTCAGAGGGCGCTTTGTTTTTGTAAAATAAATTCCCTTTTGTGTCTTATTTTTAAGCTATGTGTATTATATTAGTAGCAAAATATACACAAATTTCGGATTATTAGATATAAATATTGACTCGTCTCAATTATAAGTATATTAGTTTTTACGCGTAGTGAATCTTAATTTTTTAAATTTATAGATGAGCTATAGGGACTATAGATTTAATATTAGGGAAAGGCAATTAAAATGTTATATGGAACATTGAAATGGTTCAATACGAGAAAAGGCTACGGCTTTATCACCAATCAGGACAACGGGAAAGACGTGTTTGTGCATATTACCCAGGTTCATAAGGCCGGAATCAACCGTATGACTGAAGGGCAGAAGATTGCTTATGAGCTGTATGACGACAAGGGGCGGACAGCTGCCGGGAATTTGTCGGTTATTCAGGATGTGACTAATTTAATTAAATAAAGGACTGCGGCCGGCGGTTTGGACTATGTGCCGGCCGTTTTTTTGACATATTGTTTTTTTACGGCGCGATTGTATGGGAGAGCGGGCTGAAAAACAGAGAGATAATCGCTTGAAGCGGGAGGAAAAGCGAAAAAAAAGAGGATGTCGTTCATTTTTTTTGAATTAATGCTTGACAAGCGGTTAAAAAAAGCGTAGTTATACGTCGTACCGCAGGAAAGCTGCTGTATGAGATTATTATCGCGGAGTGGAGCAGCCCGGTAGCTCGTCAGGCTCATAACCTGAAGGTCGTAGGTTCAAATCCTGCCTCCGCAACCAAAGGAAATAAAGGCTTTGCAAGAAATTGCAGAGCCTTTTGTTTTATCTGTTTCGTGAATTTATCCCCAATCTGTCCCCAATTTTGAGATAAAGTTAATTATGGGAGATTAAAGAAAAGCCCCAAATTTATGGGGCTCTGAGAAAAGTTCTTTAATCATTTCTTAATTTCTCCTTTAGGTTTTGTTCCATAGATGAACTGTCCACAATGTTTGCAATATTCTTGTGTATAAATATTTTCAGGTTCATATTCAGATTGAACTTCAGAAATAGTTTCCCACTTATGCCAATCCTTCCCGAATAAATCTCCCAACCAACAAATAAGACGTCTAATCATCTAACCCGAATAAATCTCCCAACCAACAAATAAGACGTCTAATCATCTAACAACTCCGGGTTTTGGCGAATATTACCGATGATTTTACAATTAATCTGATAAGTATCTATTCGATTTACTTTATTTCCGTAAATTGAATAACAATCTCCCATTAAACCCCATTCCATGGTTGCCGTACTATAAAAAACTTTCCAATATTTTCCGTCATAATCGACAATATCGCCTTCGTAAATAAGGTTATTGTTTTTGTCTTTTAATCCGGTACATTGCTCAATTATTAAAGCCCAACAATTACTATCTGGACATTTGACTTGCTCATTGTAATCAGGAGCTACACCATCCGCAAAAAAAGCTAAATTATCTATTTCTGTTGTTTTTGTTAAATCGAAAAAATGATATTTTTGATTTTGCACATCCCAAATTCTAAATTTAAATCTATCTTCAAATTTCATTTGTTATCATCCTTAACATTTTCGCCGTTTAAGGCTTTGTTAATCATATTTGCCAGTCCTTTGTCTTTGGCGAATTCTGCTGCTGGAATACATTGCTTAAGTAAATATCTAAGCCGGTTAATCTCGGCTTGCAAGCGCATGTTTTCCTTGCGGATATTGCGGTCAATAATATCCGTAGAGGTAGTATCATCGGCCTCAAACAAATCATTAATTCTGGCTTTGCTCTTGCCGAGATAAACCCCATATTTTTGTAAAAATTTCACGTCATATTTTTCAAGTGCAAATCCATAATTATCTTTTATTAAACATATCGCAGTAGTATAGCCATCGTATATTTCCGTAATATACATATCTCGCCCCAAATTCCACACATCACCGACTTCTGGTTTTTCTGCACTCATTTCAATAATTCCCAGTCATTAGCCAAAATACTATGTGCTGCCAGAAAGAATGGGTTTCGTGATTGTGTCAGAAAATACCATTTTCCGGTAAAAGAATCCCATTCAAAAGATATGTAGGTATATTTTCCCCATATTTTTCGTCTTATTCTAGTTCCTTGTTTTACACAATTAGACACTTCAACAATATTCATTTCATCACCTCAAAATTATCTTTTAGCCATTTTTTCATAATTCGGACTCTCTCAACATCCCAAGTGTTTTTCTCAAGCTCGTTCAGGCTTGAAATAACAGGGTTGATTGCGGCCCATGTTGACAGTTCATTTTGTTTATCAAGTTGGAGCATACAACCAATGACAAGGTCGTCAATTTTCTTCTGTGTTGTCAGGACGGGGCGGTTTGATTGCCACCATGTTTTAATTTTATTTATCATTTCCAAGTACCTCATTTATTCGGGTTAAAAGATTTAATAAATTTTTATAATTAGACGAATTTTTTCCCCGGCTTTCCAATCATCTGTTAAACTCATTCGTCCAGCTCCTCTCCGGCTTTTTTGATTGATTTAATAGTACCTTTGATGATGCTTGATGCTCCTAGCGTTGTGATGCTTAAAATACCGTCAGATTCATCTTTGCGGTCATCTGCTAAGCTTGACAGATCTTTGCCAAGTTCTCCCAAGCACCGAATAGGTGTTGAGGCTATTGTTGTTAATGATTTAAAAATGCCCATGTTTCATCTTTCTTAAAAAAAGTTAAAGGGAAAAAGTGAAAGCTAGCACCGGGCGAACAACGCGCTTATAGGTATTGTCCTTAACGTAGTTGTACACGCCGCCTTGACTAGCGCCATTACCCGTACAGAAGAACCACGCGCCGTAGTCCGAATACTCGGACGACGACCAATAATATGCGTCATCTTTAAAAGGTTTGCCGTGTTTTTTCAGACCGGCGTTAATTTTTTTTATGTTAGCAGCGAGAATACAAATATCTGATTTTTCCGGCAGGTAAAAGCCATGTGGCAGATTTTCGCATTTTTCACACGCATCATACCAGTTTATATTATCGCACAAATCTTCTAACGCGGTTACAAGCACTTTGGCAATGCCGTTATCAACGGTAATGGCAGAAATAACGCCTATGATTTCACCGTTAACGGAGTATGGATCACCGATGCGGTATTGTGAGAGCTTGTTATAAGAAGCTTGTTCACTAGCTTTATCACTAACTGGTTCACTAACTGCCTCCGTGCAGATTTCAAAAGAGATGTCTTCGCCCCTCATCATAGCGTTTTTAACTTCATCATAGTTTTCTAAAATATTTGCAGTTCTCATTTCTTTTTCCTTTTCCTTATTTTTATTAGGCGTTTTTGTTTTCTATTGGTTGATTAAAAGAGCGGTGGATGTGCATGCGCTGAGCAAGAATTAACGTGTTATATACGGCATTCATGGCAGCAATTTCTTTGTTTTTTTGCCCTTCAGTCATTTTTCCATTGATGACGAGGCGGGGATAAACTTTTTTGCGCATGTCAATTTCTCTTTCAACGCATTTAATTTGTTCTTGTATACTGATTTCCATGGTTGTTTTCTCCTAATGTAATGCTTCAAAAGCTGGGACAGGCGCTAAAATTGTGATAGTGTCCAAAGCGCCGGTGAATATGCCCGGGCAGGCATAAATTGTTGGTGCCGGTTTCGGGATATTATGCTCAGCTGCGTATTGAAGCTGAAAATCTGTTGGTTTGACATATTTACCGATTTGCGGTTTTGTTCCGGCACAGGAAAAGTAGTACCAGCCCGTAGGCAAAGTTTTTGCTTTATAAGAAGCCGTTAAGGCTTTACTCTGCTGTTTTAACATTGGTGACCTCAATCCGGTTTAATAACCAGTCAATTAAATCTTGTTTTGGATAGCCGATTTTGCGACCTTTCAAACGGATAAGATTTTTAACGCCGATTCCTTTGCTGTCATAGACCTGCATTGTGCCGGCTGTATATAGGCCGCCTGTATAGGCCGCAATATCATTGCGTGCTATGATCGGCGGCCACGTTTTTTCGTATTCTTCACGCAGTTTTTTTATATCAATCATTAAAGTCTCCATTTAGGGGATTGATCCCCCTCAACAAGTTAATAAATTTTGCCTTTTTAATCTGTCGGAATTCCGACAGATTGAGGCGTGTTAATACCTCCTAAATGGAGGTTCTTTCTCCGGGGAAATTGGGAAGTTTTAGAAAAAAAACTACGGCGGCTTTATTGGAAAGATGCTGCCCATTCCATTTGAACTCGTTTAGAAGCCAACCGCCGATAGTCCAGGTGGCAAGCTCAATTTGATAATCGGGAATTGCTGGCGAGTAACCGTATTTGTTGATTTTGTGAGGATTTTTAACGGCAATTACGAAAAGTTTGCCGTAATCTTCGACGGCTGGTTTGTTAGCCGGGTAGGAAAGCCAGAGATTATTCATAATTAACCTCAACGCCGTACATTGAAGCCTGTAATGTCAATATCTTGTTGTGCTGGATTTGCTGATTGCGGTGAATTTCTTTAACCAGTTGTTCAACATGGTCAAAAGACTTATTGTATTGGAATTTGTTCCAACCGATGAAAATAACGGCGGCAACGAGTATTATGTATCTTATTTTCATAATTCATCTCTCCTTAAATGGTTAAGATGAATTGATAATAAACATATATGGTTTATTTAGTCAAGATAAAAATAAACCATATATGTTTATTTTTATCCACAATAAAAGAAAAGCCCGGAAACAAGGTGTTTTCGGGCTGTGAAAAAATTGAGTTATTTATTTGTTCCAAAAACAAGTTTATAGCTTTCAATATTACAACCTGAAAATTTAAGTGTTGTAAAGCAATCGGCTATTAGAGACATGTCATATTTATTATTATTAATAAGATTTTGTGTTTGTTGCCAACATTCTGTTTCTAGAGTTACACAGGCAACGGAATGTTTATTATCTTTGAAATTTAGCGATTTTGCAATAATCATTAATAAAATGATTATAACACCTAAAAGAATCTTTGTTTTCATTATTTTTTTCTTTTATATTTTTGAGGTTTATACGGATTTTTATATCCTTTTTGATTGGAATATGGATTTATCATGCCTTGTGAACTGTAATTATCAAGCTTAGATTTGTTTGAAATGGTTTTCATGCTGCCCTGAACTAAAGTACCGTCTTTTCTATAATAAGGCTTAACGTATTTGGCTTCGGCAAATTCTATAAAAGCGATTAAAGCAAGAAAAAATATGGATATTTTTTTCATATATGCTCCTTTGTTAAAATTCAAAGTAGCAATAGTGTATAATAATATGTTTTAGTTGTCAAATTAAATATGTGCAAATAATGATCAGATATTTGGAAATTATCTTCAACCGTCATTTTTATCTTCCATTAGTATCAAATTTGAAAGGTGTTTGTGGCGATTTTTGAGTATTTGTCTGACTGTCTGGCGATGGCGGTATATCGCGATTATCCGCAGTCTGAGGTGCGGCTGTTTTCCTGATCATTCGTAATATCTCTCTTTCTTCCGGGCTGATTTCTTCCGGCTGCCATTCTTGTGGAAGTAATTCATAAGGTTTTACACCTAAAGCAGCTGAGATTTTTTCAACTTGTTCTAAATCCATGGACCGCGCATTGGTTTCTAACCGTCCAAGATGTACTTGGCTGATGCCTAATTTTTCAGCTAGTTGTTGTTGAGTTAGCCCTCTTTTTTTGCGCAGCTCTCTAATATTGTTTTTTATTATTTTGTTATCCATAGTTGTACCTCATTGATTCTATGTAAATTATACCAAAAAGGTTTATTGTTTTCAATATAATTAAGAGGCTTTTATTCACATAAACCATATATGTTTATTAATGTATTGACTAAATAAACCATATATGTTTATTATATTCGCGGGAGGTATTATTGATATGAATCTTCAAGAATATTTGGATAAGGAGCATAAAAAAGTTAGTGATATGGCTAGAGATTTGAATTTGCCTCATACGATTGTTTTGCGATGGGTTAGAGGTGCTAGAGTTCCAAGATTAGAAAATATGCAAAAGATTTTTGCGTATACGGGTGGGGAGGTTACGCCAAACGATTTTTTTAACATTAATGAAAAGGAGGAAAATTAAAAAAAAATGGCTAATGACATTAAAGATTTTAGCCGCGTTATAGCGGAGTTGGAAGATGGACAGTTTAATGCTGATTGTTCAGCTAAATTGCAAGAATCTCTGAAAGAACTACAAGAGCGCTGTGATATTGATGGTATGAGAGCGGCCAAAGCACAGATTGCGGTGGTTATTACTCTTGTTTTGGACAGCGGCAATATCACAATGACGGCGGATGTTCAAAGTAAAAATCCGCCCAAGCCGCGAAATCGCACAATCTTCTGGCTTTCAGAGGACGGCAAGGGGGTTTGCCGTGAAAACCCCAAACAACCGCGTTTGCCGTTTGATGTTATTGCCGGCAACCGGGAAGTCGTAAACTTTGATCAGGAAAGGAAAGATATCAATGGATAATCAAAATACCGTTGTTACGGATGTTAAAGAGATTGTAGAAAAATATTTTGAGCCGCGCATTTTGCCGGCTGAGGGTACCGGCGGCCTCGTTATTGCTCCGCAGGGAATGAGCATTAAACATGTCAAGGATTTTGTTGACGAGGAAAGAATTGCCCCGGAATCCCTGAAAGGTACGACGGCATTGCATACTTGTGACAGCTTTATTGAATTTACAAACCGTTATAAATCGGATAATTCGGCAATTTTTTACAATAAACAACAGCAGAAAATTACCTGCATTTTTGATTGTGCCACCAAAGAGCAGGCCAGTTTTGAACAGCATAAGGCTGTTTATGCTTTTCCGTTCAGTAAAGAGCTGCGGGCTTGGGCTGATAATAACGGCGAAAAAATGAGCCAGCTTGATTTTGCTATGTTTATTGAACAAAATGTTTTGGATCTGGCAGAGCCTCCAGCGCCGGATAAAGAAAGCCCGGCCTTAAAAGAAATCAGAATGCGCTGCGGCGGGCTTTATGCACCGGTTAATAAAATGGTTGAACTCTCCAAAGGCATTGCTGTTCGAGCTGACGAAAGAGCCGTCATTAAGCACGATTTGAACACCGGCGAGGCAACAATTAATTTTTCCAGCGAACATACTGACGTTAACGGTGATGCTGTTAAGGTGCCGAACATGTTTGTTATTGTGATTCCGGTATTGGAGGGCGGAAAAGCTTATCAGCTGCCCTGCCGTCTGCGTTATCGCCTTAATAATGGTTCGGTTATCTGGTGGTATGAGGTTATCAACCTTGATAAAGCGATTGAGCTGGCTGTTGATGAGGAGCTGGCCGCAATTAAAGAAAAGGTTGGTTTACCGCTTTATTACGGCGATTTACCGCAGGGCAGATAAATTTTAAGGCGGTGGTAAAGGTGCTGCCGCCTTATTTTCTTTTGGGGACAGTATGAAAAAAGATCAGCGAAGAATAGCAGGAGGCGCTTCAGGGGTTCGGCAGGGTGATGATTTTTATCCGACGCCGGAGTATATGACGAGGGCGCTCTTAGACAATCACAAATTTGAGGGCGATATTTGGGAGTGTGCCTGCGGCGACGGCAGAATGTCGGAAGTTCTGAAGGCCGCCGGCTATACCGTCGCATCAACTGATTTAATTGACCGAGGGTATTATGACCGGATACCTCATCCTATAGATTTTCTCCTTGAAAATACCCATGTGGACAATATTGTGACCAATCCGCCTTTTAATTTGTCGTATGAGTTTATTTTACAGGGCTTGCGGCTTGCCGACAAGTGTTTGGCTCTCTTTTTGCCAATTCGTTATCTGACGGGGAAATCCCGGGCTGAAATTTATAAGGAAAATCCGCCGACAAAAATAATTGTGATTCCGAATAAGGTTGATTTTCTGGGAAATGGTAATCCCGTTATGGAATTTGCCTGGTTTATTTGGGAAAAAGGCAAACAACGCTCTGAAATTGTTTGGGCTGACTGGAACGGAGTGAGATAACAATGACCTTTTTAGAAGAAAATATGAATAAAATTATCTGTGGGGATTGTTTGGATATTCTTAAACAGCTCCCGGATAAATGTGTTGATTTGGTGTTAACCGATCCTCCTTATTTTAAAATTGTTAAAAATGAATGGGATAATCAATGGAGAGATATTTTTGAGTTTCAAGCCTGGTGTGGACGCATTGCCGATGAGCTTAAACGCGTAATGAAAGATAATGCTTCTCTTTATTGGTTCGGCGATGATAAGACCGCCGCTTATGTGCAGATCGAGCTTGATAAGCGCTTTAATCTTTTAAACAGCATTGTTTGGCGTAAGACTAATCCACAAACAACCAAGGGATATAATATTTATCGTTCATTTTCGCCGATTACAGAGCGGATTCTGTTTTACGATAAAGGCGAGGACAAAAGCGGTTTGACCATGCTGTTCAGCAATCCAGATCTGTTTGCCAGCATTAAGCAGTATATGCGCAGCGAAAAGGCTAAACTGATGGCCTCCCGCGGCTACACCACCGAAAAACAGTTTGCCGAATACATCAACAAATTGACTGAAACCAACAGCGTTGTTTCCCGCCATTACTTCGCCGACAGCCAATATATGTTCCCGACGCCGGAGCTATACGCCAGGTTACAAAAAACAGGATTTTTTGCCCGGGAATACGAAGACCTACGCCGGGAATACGAAGACCTACGCCGCCCATGGAACGTTGATAGTAAGGCGCAGGATGTGCTGGATTTCCCGATTTGTCAGGATAAAGGCCGCTTTCACGAAACTCAAAAGCCGCTTAACTTGATCAGCTATCTGATTGAACGCTCAAGCAATCAAGGGTGTGTGATTCTTGACCCTTTCTCCGGTTCAGGGACAACAGCTGTTGCCTGTCATAATCTTAACCGGCGTTTTATATGCATAGAGAAAGACCGCGATTATTGGGCTGCCAGTGTCACAAGACTTGAAGATGCTAAAAAGCAGCTTTCAATTTTTGATTATCTGGAAAGGGCAGCGGAATGAAGAAGCGTATAAATTATATCGATCTTTTTTCCGGTATCGGCGGTTTTGCCCTGGGGTTAAAAAAGGCCGGTTTTATCTTTGAAAACCACTGGTTTTCCGAAATAAATAAAAATGCAATTAATATTTATAAAAAACATTTTCCAAAAGCAAAGGAGCTGGGCGATGTCACGACAATTAGAGATGTTTCAGGACTGTGTGCCGACATTATCACTTTCGGATTCCCTTGCCAAGATTTGTCGCATGCTGGAAAGCGGGCAGGTTTGGCAGGCGCTAGAAGCCATTTGTTCTTTGAAGCGATCAGGATTATCCGGGAAATTAAGCCTGAGTGTTTTATCTTTGAAAACGTCAAAGGCCTTTTTACAAGTGACGGAGGAGCTGACTTTATCAGATGTTTGCGAGAAGTTGCCGACATTGGGCTATATGACTGCGAATGGCAGCTTGTTGATAGCGGATGGTTTTTACCCCAAGATCGAGAGCGAATATACTTTGTCGGACGTCTTAGAGGAAAATCCGGATCCAAAATATTTCCTTTCGGAGAAAGCAACGAAAAGGCTGTTAATTGCAGAAAAGTTATACAATTAAACAAAACAGAAAAGAACCATCAACAAGATAGGGTTTATTCTATCGAGGGGCATAGTCCATGTTTAAATTCGCTTCCAGGAGGAAATCTTGAACCGAAGATTGTCGTCCCCGTATTGACGCCGGGAAGAGAGAAAAAAAGACAAAATGACCGGCGTTTTAAAAATAACGGAGATAATTCTTTTACGTTAACGACACAGGATCAGCATGGTGTTTTTGACGGCAATTTAGTTCGCAGGCTTACGCCGCTTGAATGCGAACGTTTACAGGGATTTCCCGATTATTGGACTGATGTTGAGGTTCTTTATAAAAACGGAAAGATAAAAAGAATGTACGATAAACCGCGTTATGAGGCATTGGGAAATGCCGTCAGCGTTTGTTGGCCGGAATGGATTGGAAAGAAGTTATTGGGAGAAGGATAAGCGGTATATTTGTTTGAAATAGGGTTTTTGTAGCAGGATATTCGTTTGAGAGAGAGGAAAGTCTGTGGGATATATTAGGGAATCTTACATGATGCCGAGAGATGTCAGGAGGTCTTTGGACGGGCGCTTCCCGGCAGAGATTATTCTTGAGGTTTTTTATGCCGTCGACGACTATGCCTATTACTGGGATGAACATCGTTCCGGTGAAGGGTTTGATTTCTCTTATTTGTCACCTCCAGCGCAGGTTGCCTTTGCCATGGTGCTGGATGTGATTGACGAATATAATGCCGGTTATTATCGAAAAAGCGATGCTCAGCGCAATAATGCGCAAATCGGGGTTGAACGGCGACAGGAGGCAAAAAGAAGGTCAAAACGGCAGGCGGCTTATTATGAGAATAACCGGGAAGAAATTAACCGCAGGCGGCGTGAAAAATACGAAGAAGAGAAAAGTTTTCGTATGACGCAAAAGCGTAAAACGAAAAATGATTGCAATTCGGCTGGAGGCGTTGTCAGACAAGGGGTTGAGCAAGATTTTTCCGGTTATGAAGAATGTCATACGAAAAATAAAAACGTCATACGAAACGTAAAACGAAAAATGTCATGCGAAAGCGTGCAAAGTCAATCAGGTCAAGCGTTTGGCGCAGAAGCGGCATGTATAACGAAACGTCATGCGAAAAACGAAAATGTAAAACGAAAAACGTCATGCGAAAGGCCTCAAAGCCTTTGCGGAAAAGAGTTTGCCGAAAATTCAGCCATGGCTCATAGGATTATTGGTTATTGTAATTCTTCACTGCGTTCAGAATTACCGGGTTATGGGAAAGGGGGTGTGGGGGAAAACCAAGTTATGCACAATGCCCCTGTGGATAATCCGGCAGCTGGGCAGTTCCCGACAAGCGGTTTGTCGGGCAGTAAGGCAGTCCAAACAGGGCGCACGGTCCCTGTTTGCAGTAAGGCAGTTGATGGACACCCCGCCGCTGCCCGCGTCACCCCTCAAGGGGAGGAAAGTCAAAGGAATACGGCAGTTGGGGAGAATGGCAGTAAGGCAGTAAGCGGCGGTATTCTCCCGCCGCCGAGCTCGGCAAGGATGGATTATGCGGCGGGCTCAAAGCTTAAACCCCCGCTTAAGCCTTGGTTGTCAGCTCCGCATGAGCCGGGTGCGGATGAGGTCAAAATAACTCAAAACTTCAAAATCGATTTTACAGACCCGATTTTCAAACCCTATGCGGCTGCGGATACGACGCTCCGGGTCGGATTGGAAAATTGGCTGAAGAAAAAAAAGATGGGATGTTCGGTTGAGAAAAAATGGTTGTGCCGGCAGATTGTCGCTTTTGCCCGAAACCAAGGGAAATTATGGGTTTTGATGGGCGTTGACCCGCCGGACTAGAGCGCCAATTATCCTTGAAAATCATGGTAAAACATTGATTTTAAGGGGTTTTCTGAATCGTATTTACGCGCGATAAGCGTTTTTCCTTTGAGTCGGAGAGGGATAAAAAATGCCGCTGAGGCTTGAAATGAAAGGGGATAGCAATGATTTTAAACATAAAAAGCGTTGATGACGTTAAGGCCAAAATTGAAAAATATTTTGAAGTTATGCGCTGGTTACCGGATATTGAACGGCCGCGGTGCAAAACGACGGATTTTTATCGGGTTGCGCCGCCGCCTGTTAATGAAAATGATGCTGCCATGTTGCGCCCGGACATTACCAGCCGTGATATTTCTGAGGCTTGGTTTATTGATGAGCATTGGATGTCGCCGCCGCTGATTTATCCGAACGAATATGTTTTTTTACGCGATTTTCTTTCAGGACAACCCAAAAAAGTGCTTGCTTATCATTACAGCCCGAACAAATCAGACCGAAAATATATTTATCGTTGGGCTGACCGTCTGTTAAAGCGTATTTTTGATGAGGTGAAAAATTAATAATTTTTGTTTTGTCTAAAAGTGCCACACTTTGCCACACTTTTTGATGGGACATTTTTTTAATTTTGTGATAGTCATTTTGTTATAATAGCTTTTTAGTATGCTATTTGCCGGATGTTCTCCTTTCTCATCCGGTTCTCCTTAAGTTGGGTGGTTAATAGAAAGCCTTTCGGAATTGATACCGAAAGGCTTTTTTGTAGGGAAGTTGTCTATGAACGAAGAAAAAAAGCCGGAGTTTGACGATAAGTTCAAGCTGTTGGGCGGTCGTCCGCCGTCTTTTCGTTCCGCAGAAGAAATGGCGGCGTTGGCAACGGCTTATTTTAATGAAAAGGAAAACGATATAATCGGTTATTCCAAAAGCGGTGCGCCGATTTTAGGGCAAGGATCAATCAGTGTAAAGGGTATTTGCAGTTATATGGGCATTACCAACGAAACATTGAACAAGTACGGAAAAAAGAGAGAATATGCGCATATCGTTGCCCGTATTAAACAAATTTGTGAAGTGTATCTGATTGACCGCTGTAATCTCAGCAAAGATCATAAGGCTGACTGGATTCTGCAAAATTGCTTTGAGGGTTGGGAAACTAAAACGACAACCAATCTTTCTGGCGGGACGAATGTGATTATAAAGAAGTATAACTGGGAAGACGATGACAACAACGGAGATACAAATTCCAAACGGCTGGAATCCGCGCGATTATCAACGTCCGTTGTGGAAAGCCCTGAACAGCGGGGTTAAGCGCGCAATCGCAATTTGGCATCGCCGCGCCGGAAAGGACAGCCTGTCCCTGAACTGGACGGTTAAAGCCATGTTGCAGCGGGTCGGCGTTTATTGGCATATGCTGCCGCTCAACACGCAGGCGCGCAAGGTGGTATGGGACGCGATTGATAAGCAGGGGCGACGGGTTATTGATCAGGTTTTTCCGCTGCCGCTCAGAAAGTCGGTTAATTCAACGGAAATGAAGATTGAACTATGGAACGGCAGTATTTGGCAGTGTGTCGGTTCAGACAATTACAATGCGCTTGTCGGTTCAAATCCGGTCGGCGTGGTGTTTTCTGAATATTCTCTGGCTGATCCGGCTTCATGGGATTTTATTCGTCCTATTTTGGCTGAAAACGGCGGCTGGGCTTTGTTTATTTATACGCCGCGCGGCAAAAATCACGGCTATACGCTCTATAACACCGCTTTGGCTGCCGGATGGTTTGTGCAGAAGCTGACGGTTGATGATACGAAGGCCGTTCCTCTGGGGGTAATTGAAGAAGAACGGCGCGCGGGGATGAGCGAAAGCATGATACAGCAGGAGTTTTACTGCTCTTTTGAGGCTATGGATGATGAAAACAGCAAGCTTTTCCGTTATGACAAAGTAGCGGAAGCGGTTAAGCCGAAAATGGACGGCAGTACGTCGCCGCTGATTATCGGCGTGGATATTGCCAGAAAAGGTGATGATAAAACCGTCTTTTGTTTTAGAAAAGGGCGCTGGTGCTATAAATTTGTTGAAATGAAAGGCTTTGATACGGTTGAAGTGGCTGACCGGCTGACGGCAGTTATTCGCGAGAATCGGCCGACACGGGTTTTTCTTGACCTTGGCAATTCCGGCGCAGGCGTTTATGACATCCTCATGGCGCGCGGTATGGCTGAGGTTGTCAAAGGCGTTAATTTTGGCGCAAAGGCAATTAAGTCAGACCGTTATTTTAACAAACGCGCGGAAATGTACGGCGAGGCGGCGGCTTGGTTTAACGGTGAGCTGCCGGTGCAGATTCCCGATGATGAGGATTTTAAGAACGAATTGTTTGCCGTTCCTTTGGGATATGACGAATACGGTCGTCTTAAGCTGATAAAAAAGGACGATATAAAAGAGTTGTTGATGCGTTCGCCGGATAAAGCGGACGCTTTTGTTTTAACTTTTGCCGAGCCTGTTTATGACAGCGGCCGTCCGAAGATGTACGGCAACGGAAATGTGTCTGTTGAAGAACTGTTTAGTTTGGCAAGCTCCGGGAATGATAATTCCTGGTAATGGGAGAATATTGCAAATGATTAAATTTAAACCGGTGACAGACCGGGTGGCAATCCGTCTTGATCCGAAAGAAGAAAAGACCAAAGGCGGCATTATTGTTGCCGATACAATAGAAAAGCCGCGGACAACCGGCATTGTCGAGGGAATGGGACCGGATGTCAAGGCTGATATAAAAATCGGCGATAGGGTGCTGTTCCATTGTTTTGACGAGCTGCCGACTTATGACCCGGATGTGGTGATGGTGAGGGATAGTTCGTTGCTGGGTGTTTTTGAGGTAGAAAATGAATGAAAATATGAATGATTTGGCAAAGCTTTGGGCTGATAAAATTCACCATGCCGAAAAAAAATATGACGATTATTACAAACTTGTTGATGAAACCCGGGAAAGTTACAAAGCCAAGCAAAAAGTGGATGTTTCCGGTCTGAAAACAAAAGGAGCGTACAATATTTTCTGGTCGGGAATTGAAACGCAGAAGCCGTTTTTATATTTCAAGCAGCCCAAGCCTTATATTGACAGGATTAATAAAAACGCCAATCCGGCAGAAGCTCTGGCTTGCAAGATTTTGGAAAGGGCTTTGGAGTGGGATTTGAGCCGTTTTGATTTTGATGCGAAGGCAAAATATGCGCGCAATGATTATCTGATTTCCGGCTGCGGTATTCTTTGGGAAGAATATAAGCCTGAATTTCGGCAGATTGTTAACGCTGTCGGTGAGACGGTCGACGTTAAAATCGGAGAAACGGTCGTTTCTGAATATATTGACCCGAAAAATTTTATTGCCGATGTGGATCATGTCGGGATTTGGGAAGATGTGGTTTGGGTTGCCAAAAAGCTCTTTATGACGAAAAGTGACGCAATTAGAAACTTTGGTGAAGAAATCCGCGATTTTTTGGTGGAAAAAGACGAGAAAGACTATGAAACCAAGCAAATTTGCGTTTATGAAATCTGGGACAAGGAAAGCAAACGCGTTTTTTGGCTGTGGAAAGATGAATTAAGCCGTTTTCTGAAAGTGAGTGACGATCCCTTAAGAATTAGCGGATTTTTCCCTTGTCCGAAGCCGATTTTTGCGACGCAGACCAATGACAGCATTATTCCGGTGCCGGATTATGCGATGATTAAAGCTGATTTGGATGAGTTGAGTGGCGTTATTGAGCGGATGCGGCTGACGATGAGGGCTTTGAAAGTCAGTGGTGCTTATGATAGTTCGTTTTCAAATTTGGCCAATATTTTGAGCAAGGATGTTTCGCTGCTAGCGGTCGCTGATTTTGAAAAATTAAGAGAAGCCGGGGGAATCAAAGGCATAATAGACTTTATGCCGGTTGACCAGTACATCACCGCTTTGCAGGCTTTGGCGCAGCGGCGGGACGACATTATTAAAAGCGTTTATCAGATTACCGGTGTTTCCGACATCATGCGCGGAAATGCAGACCCAAACGAAACGGCGACGGCGGTAACGCGCAAGACTAATTTCGGTACGTTGCGCAATCAGGACCGTCAAAACGATATGCAACGTTTTATTGGTGATTTGTATCGTTTGAAAGCCGAGATTATCTGTGAGCAGTTTTCTGTCGATACGCTGATGCAGTTTTTGACGCCGGAGGATTTGCAGAATCAGGAAGCCGTTAATCAGGCGATTGAGCTTTTGAAAACCGACAAAATGCGCGGGATGATGCTGTCTGTTGAAACTGAGGAGGTTTACAACCAGGAACAGGAAGCGCAAAAGACTATTGAAGCGACGCAGACAGTGACAAAGATGATCAGCGAGGCGTTTCAGCTTGTTTCCGCTCAGCCCCTGTTACTGCCGCTTTATCGGCAGATGGTTAATGCGGTGGTGGCTACTATTCCGCGGTCGCGGCCGTTTGAGGCGGTGATTGAAAAAGTCTTTTCTGCGATCGAACAGCAGTTAAATCAGCCAAAACAACCGCCGCAGCCGACACCGGATATTATGGTTAAGCAGCAGAAAAACCAGCAGGAATATGAAATTAAAAAAGAGCAGAATGCCATTAAAGCCCGTGAAATTGCAAATGTAATAAAAAACGGCTGCAGCCACAAACGGCACCATGCTCTTTTGCGATGCCGCCAGTGCCTTTGCCTGCGTAAACATTTCCGCATAGGCAATGGAAAATGCCAGTGACGTATCCTTTACCAGGGTGATCACTTCATTGGTCACAGATGGCAGGATGCGCTTGATCACCTGTGGCAGGATGATGGTAAAAAAGGTCTGCGTCCTGCTATAGCCCAGCACCTTGGCAGCCTCGTACTGACCTTTTGGCATAGAGGCAATGCCACTGCGGTAGATCTCCGCAAAATAGGCTGCATAATTTAGGGCAAATGCAATGATGACCGCATACGCCCGGTAGGAGGACGAGATACTGATGCCAAAGATATAGTAGGGTCCAAAATAGACCACCAGAAGTTGCAGCATCAGCGGTGTCCCTCGCATGATCGATATGTAGATCCTTGTAATATTGCGCAGGATGACATTGCGTGACATCCGTCCAAACGCGATCACAAGCCCCAAAGGAAGGGAAAAAAGCAGTGTCAGCACGAAGATCCAGATGGTCGATAACATGCCCTCTGACAACTGCAATAGTATCAACTGTAAACTCATTTCATCACCTGATTATTTCAAAATACAAACATCGGAGTCAAACCATTTCTTGGAGATCTCGGCAAAAGTGCCGTCTGCGACCATTTCTTCCAGAGTCTTTTGCACCTGGTCGCGCAACTCTGTATTGCCCTTCAAAAATCCAACCGCATATTTTTCAGATGAGATCTGCTCATCCAGGATCACAAGTTCGTCTCCTTTGTCTGCCAACTGATCCTTGGCAACAAAAATATCCATGGCGATCGCATCCACTGCCCCACTTTCCAGATCCATAATGGCTGTATTATACTCGCCCACTGTCAAAAGTTGTGCAAAGGAACCGGACAAGTCTGTATTTTCTTCCAGGGCTGACTGTGCGCTGGACTCTTTTTGCACTTCCACGATCTTGCCTGCCAGATCATCCAGACCGGAAATACCGGAGTCCTTGCGGACAACGACAACCTGTGAATTATCCATATAAGGATCTGTCCATGTGTATTTGTCCTCACGTCCATCCATGGTAAAGCCATTCCAGATGCAGTCGATCGTTCCCGACTCCAGTTCCATATCCTTGGAATCCCAGTTGATCGGTTTCTTTACAAGTTCCCATCCGAGATTGTCGCATACTTCCTGTGCAAGGTCAAGGTCAAAACCAACATACTCTCCATTATCGTCTTTATATCCGAAAGGAGGATACTGTGCATCAAATCCTACAGTTAATGTCTTACTGTCAGCATCTGCATATACAGAAACAACACCCGTCATCATAGAAGCTGCCATAACTCCTGCCATGAGTACTGCTAAAGATCTCTTTTTCATGATAAATATCTCCTCTTTATCTGTTTTGTTATTTATCACACAGCCACTCTACCATGTGAAAGTATGTGTTAATCCTATCACACACCTCCGCCTCTGTCAAGAGTAAGTTATGAACCTGTACTTCTGTGATAATCTTTCATAAGTCTCTCCAGAAGGGCATCCAGATTTTTTTCATCTGTTTTCTCTTAATTTTGCATCGGTTTTGCAGTACTTACA
>ERZ835051.744-NODE-744-length-36608-cov-4.175307_pt1 | contig 36608 bp, 28 predicted proteins | sample MGYA00519575_ERZ835051 | MGnify/ENA primary metagenome ERZ835051 (study PRJEB31850, sample SAMEA3708769) | human gut metagenome | biome: human gut; feature: human-associated habitat; material: faeces | place: China | collected 2014 ... | reverse complement strand
TTTGAGTAAATTTTTAAGATTTGCCATAAAAGCAGATAATGTTGTTCCCCTGCAAAAAGAATTGGAGTATGTGAGAAATTATTTATTTATTGAAAAAATCCGATACCAAAACAGATTGCTTGTCCTGATTGACGTACCTGAGGAGTTGAACCCATATGCAATTCCCAAGCTGACGCTTCAGCCATTAATTGAAAATGCGATTATCCATGGATTCAATGATTCGTTCAAAGAAATGCTCATTGCCGTTACTGCTGCCTCTGACGATTCTTCTGTTATTTTACATATAAAGGACAATGGCTGCGGAATTTCGGAAAAAATTATAGATAAAATCAATCATCTGGATCCTTCCATTGATATGGATGATAAGGATAGCGGCTTCAATGGTATCGGTCTGATGAATATACAAAAAAGACTTCGCCTCACTTACGGCAACAATTATGGTATCCGCATACAGAAAAATTTCAAAGACGGAACCCATATCTTAATACGTATACCCAAAAAGGAGACCTGTTATGAAAATACTAATTGTAGATGACGAAGATATCCAACGTCAAAAACTTGTTCAGCTTATTTCCGAAAGCCCGCTTTCGTTTTCTGATATTTTATGTGCACCGGAGGTACCGACTGCCATAGATATAATTGAAACCCATCATCCTGATATTGTGCTGTCTGATATACGCATGCCGGTAAAAAACGGACTTGATCTGGCACAGTATGTCAAAGAAACATATCCTGAAATACTGGTGATTTTAATTACAGGTTACTCTGAATTCGAATACGCCCAGGCTGCCATCCGTTATAACGTATTTGATTATATTTTAAAGCCTATCGATGCTGAATCAACATTGTCCTGCATACGCCATGCAATAGCTAAACTTGAAGCTTCCAGACGTCGGGAAAGTAACTATGAAGTTCTTCGCAGCTACTTCAATGAAAATGAATCTTATATCCGAAAACAGTTTTTACAGGAGCTGATTTTCTGGTCCTCTCCTATGTCTGAAGAGCAATTACTTGTGCAGAAAAATCTGCTTCACATAGACATCAGAGACTTCCGGCTCGTTGTTATTAAATGCCATTTTTACATTGATTCAATTTCTAATCAGATTGAAGAAAAATACTATTATTCCCATCTGACAGAATTAGCCATAAAAAAACGGGACAACAATGCTCTTCTATATAATATTGGAGATGCGATATACTGGATTTACCCTTCAGAAAGCGACGGGTTTTCTAATTATGCCATGATGAAAGATATGGAACTTCTGCTAAATGAACTGGAAGAAAATGATGTACTTTTTCAAATCAGCATAAGCAGTCTCTCGAATAATTTTAATCATCTGAATACCCTGCGCCGTCAAATAACGATATGTCAGTCCCATTACGAAAATCACCCTGACGATTCCATTATATTTTATGATGATTTAAGCACAAAATCATACTGCCTGTTCAATCTTCACGAAAAGGCGCAGTTCCTTTCAACGCAGATCTTAGCCGGCAATGTTAAGGAAGCGGCAAAATGTCTGGATAGCTTTTCATCCGATTTATCAGAAAGTAAAAGCATCAGCGATGAAATCTTTTTCTTCCTGCTTTCTTCCCTTTCCTTTACCTTACGGGAAATAACACAGGTTCATGAATTAAAAGATGAAATCCTTAATGAATTAAATACATTAAAAAGAACAATTGGGAAAAGTTATTCTATAAACCCGTTTTTCCCAATTGTTACATCCATGTGCAGGCTGGTCAATTCCCAGTATCAGGCGAATGGAAATACAATTGTTGAACTGGTACTCAAATATATAAAACAGAACTATAATCAATCCATCAGCCTGACCAGTGTATCTGAATATGTACAACGTAATCCCTCTTATGTAAGCCGATTGATTCGCCAGCATACAGGAAAAAACTTTACCATCATCCTGACGGAGCTCCGACTCGAGGAATCCAAACGTCTTCTAAAAGAAACCAATAAAAAAATAACTGAAATTTCTGATTTAGTAGGATATCCTAACCAACGATATTTTAACCGGGTTTTTTCATCCTACGTAGGAATGTCTCCGAATGATTACAGAAAGATCACACAGACATTTGATTAAAACTAACCGATCCGATTCCATTCAGACCATGTTTTATCCAACAGAGGCGACAAAGTATGTCACCTCTGTTATCAATTAATACCACGCACGGATATTTTCCTTATGCTTTCAGCTTAACTGTTTTCCAAGCAGCACTACTGCCTCATATGGCCGCATGCCTTTTTTATTATTGCATATATCAACACATTCATAAAAAAAAACCGATTTCTCGATTCCTTTTTCAGCCTTGTTGATTTTTTACAAATTCAATTTTTCTTTTCGTAGCAAAGCTACTATATCTGAGTGAACAGTAATGATACTTCCGGAAAAGCATTTCCTCTCTCCCGTTTTGAAATTGTCTTATCACTGATTTCTAATTTTTCTGAAAGCTGTTTTTGTGTATATCCTTTTCGTTTTCTCTCATCAATGCATAAATTTCCCAATTTTAGTTTGATCCATCTGTTTTCCTCCTCTCTGATTTGATTATCCCATGATTTGATTTCCAATCACACTCACGCAGCGTAGAATATGATGAACTTTGCGGTTTCTACGCTACGTAAAGCGAAATTTGAAGTTATTCATTTAATTCAGCCTCAATCTCTTCAATGGTAGGCATACTACCTCTGAACTCTTCTGGTATAAGTTTTGATAATTCATAACTGGAAATACCAAGTGGCTGGCATGTAGATTCTAATGCATACTGGGCTTCTACTTTATCCATATCTTTACAAATCAGAAGTCCCAAAGTAGGATTATCAGCTTCTGTTTTCATCTGATGATTAACAGCCACAACATAAGTTCCCAATTGACCTGCGTAAGAAGAATCAAATTTTCCTGTCTTTATTTCTACAACAACATAGCAATGCCTTTGAGTATTGTAAAATAACATGTCTATAAATTTTTCAGTATCTCCTACCTCAATTCTCACTTCCCTGCCCATATAAGCAAAGCCAGTACCTAACTCCATAAGGAAATTATTAACTTTCTCTATAAGCGCATCCTTTAGTTCCTTTTCATCATACCTTTCACGCAAAGTCAAAAAATCAAAATTATATGGATCCTTCGTAATTGCTTGTGCTAAATCGCTCTGTTCTATCGGAAGTGTATTAGAAAAGTTAGTTATTGCTTTGCCCTGGCGTTCATACAAATCCGTTCCTAAGAAGTTTAGTAAAACATCTCTTGACCAATTGTTTTCAATAGTTTTTCTGATATAAAACAATGCCTTTGCAGAATTTCCTTTGCATTTATCAAGTATTATTTTGTTATGTCCCCATGGAATTCTAAAAATGATTTGTAAATCATCCCCAACTTGGGGACGATTTGCATCTGTAATCAATTCGTCCTCAACCTGAGGACAAATCACTGCGTCAGGATACATCTCATAAAAGTATCTCATATATTTCAAATTAGTTGGAGAAAATGATTTCACATCTGGCAAAATGGATTTCAAATCGTCACTCACCGTTTTATAGAAGCCCATTCCATATCCGAATTGTTCACTCATAGATGAAATGCCCTTACCAAGTTTCCAATAAAATCTTAGCATCTCATCATTTATCTTCATAGAAGCCCTGATTTGGCTTTTTCTAAAATCAGTGGATATTCCGGCAATCCACTCCTTATATTCATTATCAGCCTTAATCAACTCACTCATATATAATCCTTTCTAATGTGTCAGTTCCACCACTTCCGATTTGTTAATTTGTTTTATTATAGCACATGCAAACCCCTTCACAATAAAAAAGAGCAACCAAATTTTCTCGATTACTCTTTTTTCATTACTTCCATAATAATATCATAACTTCCTTTTCAAAAAAGTCTCCATACCGTAGCCATTCCGTATATATTTGTAACTTTTATAAGTCATTTTTCTTGCCACAATAATAATACCATCTCTTATTTGAAAAAGAAAGATACGCACTCTTTACATTTCAGGTGCTTAATACTCAGACTTCTTACTACTTTGAATCACGGTTTTGTGATATTTTGTGATACTTTACGAGGTTTTCTTGGTAAACGTCAAATACCTTCCACCCCTTATAAATCAAGCATTTCTGCCACTTTCAACCATCTACTTCTCGTCAACCACTTGAAAAATGTAGAACTTTAAATAATAAGATTCATCTGCCGCCCAGAGAATCGGATGATCCGGTGCCTGGGTACGGAATTCCACCTGGCGCAGGCGCTTGTGTACATTGCGGGCTTCCTGTCCGATTGTCTCTGTGAAAAGCTCATACGTCATGAAATGAGAGCAGGAACAGGTTGCCAGAAAACCTCCATCCATCAGCAGCTCAGGATACGGATATGGGATTCGATCGTGAAGTCCTTCGTTTCGCCATCATCCAGATAGTATTCGTACGGTTTGATCTCTTCTCCAAAGGAATACAGCGTCAGGTCTTCAAAATCAACATCTTCGACACACTTTCCACCTTTTGCCACCGGGAACAGATATCCTTCCCTTAGGAAAACATGCACGGTTCCCATCGGCATTTCCACATAGGAAAAGCCTTTTTCGTACACTTTTCCCTCTTCCACAATACCATTTTTAAAAATGAGCTGCTTCATTCTTTCCGGGAAATATACGGCTCTGCCCGACATATTCTGCTCGCAGACCGGTGCCACCATGACATTTTCTCCGATAAAAAGCTGATCCTCCACCTGTCCTGCCAGTGCATCCTCCCCATAAAGGAATGAAAGAGGATTGAACATCATCGTATTTTGCAGCGCCGCTTTCATATATTCGCTGTAAATATATGGAAGAATCTGATACCGCACACCGATTACATCCGCAAATTTCTCTACGTGTGAGAAACGGTATACCTCCTGTCTTCTGGTTCCCCTTGCCGAATGATTCCGTAAAAGTGGCGTAAACACTGCAAATTCCAGCCACCGTAACACCAGATCTTCGGTTGCATCTGCACCAAAACCACCGACATCCGCTCCGGTATATAAAAAACCGCACATATTCAAAGAGGGCATCATCTTCACATTCATTTTCAGATGGGACCACCACGAAGCATTGTCTCCCTGCCAGATTCCTCCGAACCGGTGCATGCCGATATAGGACGCTCTGGAAAACAACAGAATTCTCTTTTCCGGCACGTAACGTTCAAATGCCTCGGAAGCAGATCTCGTCATATAATAGCCAAACAGGTTATGTACCTGATCGTGACGGTAACGTTTTCCTCTATAATTATGATAAAACGATGCATAGTCCTCCGGATTATTACAGATGCTTCCAATCATTCCGGTCATCTCGAAAAAGGTATTCACGTCAAGGTTCATGTTCTTATAATCTTCCATTTTCTCAAAGACCTCTTTCAGGTGCTTTTCGGAATAAAAGATCGCCGGTTCGTTCATATCATTCCAGAATCCATCAATTCCCTTGTCTATCAGAATCCGGTATTTATCTCCAAACCATTCTCCTGCTTTTTCATTCAGCATATCCGGAAAACAGCATTTACCGGGCCATACCCCGATAATGAAATCTTCTCCGTTTTCATCCTTACAGAAGTATCCGTTCGCCTTACCTTCTTCGTAGACGTCATAGCCATCTTCCTTTTTTACACCACCATCAATAATGGGAACGAGATGGATATTCTCCTTCCTCATCTCTTCGACAAGCTCTTCAAAGTCCGCAAAGCTGTCCCTGTTAATCGTAAAATCTTTGTATCGCTCCATATAATCAATATCGAGATAGATACTGTCGATGGGAATGTTATGCTTTTTATATTCCGCTGCCACTTCACGCACTTCCTCTGCCGTATCATAGCTCCAACGACTCTGCCCATAACCAAATGCCCAGCGGGGTGCAATATAGCTTCTTCCGATCAGTTCACGGAATTCCTTCACTACATCCCTGTAGGAAGCTGCCTCAATCAGATAAATTTTATAGTTCTCCTCTTCCATGGAAATGCAAAGATCATCAATATCGGTATAACCAATATCGAAGGTCACCCTGCCCGGCGTATCCACAAACAAGCCATAGGTTTCATGCACTCCGTCACCCACCATAATGAAGTTGTGTGCTCCATACAATGAATTGGTATTCTCACAGTGATTCGGATTATCGCTGCAGTTGCTGATGTAACGCCATCCTCTCTTGTTGATGCCACGCACATTTTCTCCAAGCCCATACACGATTTCATCCTCTTTCAAAGAATAATGAAAACCGTCTTCTTTTTTCTGAAAAACACCATCGCTCCATGCAGAGGATGCGAGCTCCTTTACCACAGCATCTGTTTCAATCGGTTCTCCAAAGATATATTTCCTTACCATCGTTCCTGTCCCTGACTAGCCTTTCACTCCGCCAGCCATCAATCCTTCCTTAAAGTATTTTTGTGCAAGAGTATAAATTATAATAATCGGTATCATAGAAAGCAGACTACCTGCCATTAAAATATTATACTCTGTTCCATACTGCCCGTTCAAGCTGTTTAATGCCAGGGTCAGTGTCATTATTGAAAAAGCTTGATCATATGGAAAAGAAGATCTATGATTAATATTTTTTAAACACCATTTTATTTATTACCCATTTATATGATACGACAAAGCTTTTCCATCACTTGAAAATAATTTCATTTTTTTGACTGTCTCCTGTTTCACAGCCTCGACTGCAGCCGGAATCAAGTCAATAATCCCTTTTTTCACACTGCTAAATTTTTTTAATTCTGCTTCTACCGCCGCAACATTTATATCAGTAAAAATATTAACCTTACTGATGCCCTCCTGTATTGCCCTCTTAAAATCTGCATCTGTCAGGCCGGAACCTCCGTGCAGCACTAATGGAATATCAACTGTATTTGCGATTGTTCTGATTCTTTCAAAATCCAATTTGGGAGGAAGGGTATAGGCACCATGCGCTGTACCCACTGCGATTGCAAGCGCATCTACACCTGTTTTCTCCACAAAATCCTTTGCCATTTTAGGATCTGTATAATATTTTTCAGGATTCTCATCTCTCGGCTCTCCTTCAGCAGATCCTTCATTATCACCTACATGCCCCAATTCCGCCTCAATGGTTGCACCATATGAATGTGCTATATCTGCCATTTCTTTTACCTTTTTTACATTATCTTCATAGGAATCTGTTGAGCAGTCATACATAATGGAAGAAAATCCTAATTCCAGTGCCTTTAAACAAGTTTCCTTCTTTAAACCATGATCCAAGTGTACTACAACTGGAACATCTGCCTTTTTTGCCATGGGAATTAAATAATATGAGACCTCTTCTAACGGTCCATACGGAAATAACACTTCCGCAGTGCCAATAATCACCGGGGCTCTCATACTCTCTGCTGCTCCAATGATACCTCTGGCCAATTCCAAATTAACTGCGTTGAACAATCCTACCGCATATTTATTTTTTTTTGCCGGGAACAGAACATCATTCATATTTACTAACATCTATTACTCTCCTCATATAATTTTCAGACATTTCCGGGTACTTTAACCCATCCTTCTTTTATTTTTTTCTGCAATTCACTAAAAGACTTTAAACCGCTCAGTGCATCATACTCTGTTACACAAGATGCACCGGTTGCTGTGGAAAGCTGCATACATTCTTCGATCGTATAACCTCCAAGCATGGCTGTCAAAAAAGCCGCAATACTTGTATCCCCGGCTCCGGTTCCTGACAATACTCGTTCTGGTATATAGCTTTTTTCAAACCCCTCTTTATCTGCCCAGCTATTTATATTAAGCTCTGCTTTTTTTCCTACTTTCATAAGTGTATTCCTGCCTGCAGTTCGATAATATATACCTGGAGTTCCGCACTTGATCAATAATACCTTTGCACCAAAGTCCATACACTGTTTGGCAAGCGGCTTAATATCCTTTTCAATATCCAATATTTCTGTAATATCCTGGCTTCCAGCACGTTTCTGCCAGTCGGCAAATCGTTCCTTATCCAGCATATAACAAAGTTCCTCTGCACTTGGCATAAAGAAATCAACATACGGAATGACTTTCTCCAAAATTTGTTTCCAATCTATATGTCCGACATCGGCAACAGAATCCACTGCAGCCATATCCAAAGAGGTAGCTGCACCAGTGTCCTTGACTTTTATCATAAGCTTTTGCAGTTCTTCTCCATGATGTTCATACATCTTCTTCATCAATGGCGGATAGCCAAAGTGGAACAAAGAAGCGTTTTCCAGTTCTTTCTGTGGAACATCATCTGCCTGAAAGGTATCATTTGCACCTGGATTATGTAAAAAAATACGGTCAATTCCCGGAACAGCAAGAATAACGGAATAAGAAGTAGATTCTCCCTCCATAACCAGCATCCCCTTTTCCGCTTTATATTCTTTCAGAATATTATGGATCATATCACCAAAGGCATCCTTGCCTATTTTCCCCATAAGAGTGACATCCGCACCTAATATTTTCATAGCAAGACCCGTATTAGCTACAGAACCGCCTGTATGTACATCAACTCCCTTCATTTGTATCAATTTTCCCGGTTGCAAGATGCTGCTCATTGTTTTTTTACCAGCCTTCGAAAAAACAGGTGTAATGTCCAAGCATATATGCCCAGCTGCAATCACTTTTTTTCCCATATCATCCACCTTGCCTTATGCATTATTTTCTCTTATATACAGAGAATATACCCTTAACAATAATTGATTACCTGAAATCCCTGTGCTTCTAATTTTTTCTGTAAAACTTGTGATATCTGTTTATCCATTGGCATAAAGTTCTGAACACTTTTGCCCAGCATTTTATATTTATGTTCCCCATAAGAATGATAAGGAATCAACTCTATCCTCTGGATGTTGTCCACATGTTGTAAATACCTGCAGTAAGCTTCTATTTCCTTGTCAGAGTCATTAACATTTTTAATGCATGGAATACGAACCCATATAGGAGAATTTTTCTTTAATTTGTTTAAATTTGTAAGTATTCGTCCATTATCCACACCTGTAAACTTTTGGTGCTGATTACAATCCATGCTCTTTAGATCATATAAAAATAAATCTGTGTATGGTAAAATCCTTTGAAAATATTCCCATGGTATATTACCTGCTGTATCCACAGCAGTACTGACTTCCATTGCTTTACATTTCTTTAATAACTCTTCTAAAAAATCAATTTGTAGCATAGCTTCACCGCCTGAAAATGTGACGCCGCCTCCGGAGTTATTGTACAGATGAGTATCCTTCATAACTTCTTCCATAACATCCTCATCTGTATATTTTTGTCCTATAATCTCTAATGCCCTTGAATAACATACTTCTGCACATTTTCCACAATTTGTACAAATATCATATAAATGTATCAACTGGCCATTTGCAATCCGGCGTGCCTTTCTTTCACAGATATCTTCAAATACACCCATTACTTTATACTTTTTTTCATGAAACATTAATTCAGGAATGGCACTCTGCGATTCTGGATTATGACACCATGCACATTTTAAATTACATCCCTTGAAAAATACCGTTGTACGTATGCCAGGACCATCATGAATAGAAAAATGCTGTATGTTAAATATTGTTCCCTGCATCCACTATATCCCATACTTTCCTAGTTTATATAAAACCGATTTTCATCATTAATGTGCACGGTTTCTGTTAATCATTTCATTTTGAAGTTCCTCATCTAATGCCGTAAAGTATGCACTGAATCCCCAAACCCTTACAATCAGATTTTTATATTTTTCCGGATTTTTCTTCGCTTCTTCAAGAACTCCGGAATCTGTAATATTGAAATCAACCACATTACCTCCCATATCCAAAAAGCTGCGAACAACTGCTGAAAAAATAGTGTTGTCCATATTATTGGGAGAAAATGGAAAATCCAAATATAATACTGCTGATGCAGGATAGTTTTCCATACGCAGCTTATCCAGTCCTTCCATGATCCGGCTGATATTTGTCGGACCAACTGCTTCGCTCGGTCCCATTCCTCTGGATAATATATCACCTTGCTTTCTTCCATCCGGTGTAGCCTCTGTGTTACGCAAAGAAACATACCCGGTATTTGAAAACAGAGAACTTTCAAACCACCCGCCACGCGAATTAGGAATACCTGAAAATATCTGTGATAAATCCTCAGATACTTCTGAAGCCAGCTGGTTGATTTCTCCGCTGTCTCTCCCCCACTTGTCTACTTTGTATGTCAAAAAAGCCCTTGTTCTTTCACAGTCAGAAAAATTACTATTCAGACATTTTATCAGTTCATCCAGCGTCATATCCTTATCTTCAAAAACTACTTTTTTGATTGCAAACAAAGAATCGACCAAAGTACCAAATCCCACAGGAGAAAAACTGGATGTATTGTATTTTGCCCCTCCCTGCGTCATATCCTTTGCCTTTTCAATGCATCCGGTTATCGTAGCCGAATATAATGGACAGGGATTATACTCATACCACATTTTTTCATATTGGTTAAAGTACTTTGCCACCTGATAAATAATCTGCCTGATTTTTCCAACAAAGCAGGAATAGAACTCAGCATAATTCAAACAAGTATGCACATTGGGTTGTTCAATACCTTCGTGTATCCAGAAATCTTGGGTTCCGACACCTAAAATGAGTAATAAAAGTTTCGGCAAACTTACATAGATATACGCACGGCAGTTTATCTCTGTTTCACTTAAAAGTGGTTCCTGACACCCTCCAGCAACATATAATCTGGCATCTGCCAATTCCTTTCCCTGTCGTACATTTGCCGGAATTAGTATTTCGTCATTAAAAATGGAGAGAACGTTCTTACCCTTTGCAATAATTTTTCCTAATTTTTCGAAATACTCCATTGGATGATTATGACTAATTCTTGCCTGAAGCTTCGGGTTTACCAGCTCCTGTTCTTCAAATATTTCCAATATCATTTGGGTCACTTCATTATAAACAGGCGCTCCATTCCTGCTACATCCTCCGATGGTCATGGCCGTATTGGCACCACCATCCGGCGGATGATTTCTCAGATCCCATTTTGCATCCGTCAAATGAAGTGCAAAAGCCAAAAGATCCTTTGCTTCATTTCTTGTTAAACTGCCCTCCTCTATATCCTTTTTGTAGTACGGATATAATAGCCTGTCAAAATGGCCTATAATTGCAATCCCAATGCCTTCCATTCCCATGACAATTTCGCGCATAAACCATATGGTATTCAACGCTTCATAAAATGTTTGTGAAGGCTTTGCCGGAATTTGTGCTGCTGTTTCAGCAATGGTCATCAAATTTTTTCTAATCTCCTCATTACTTTCACCATCTGCCAAACTGAGGGCTTCTGTAGAAAAGTTCTGTGCAATTTCTTTTAACACCTCACATCCATAAATCGCGCTTTCTAAAAATGCCTTTTCCGATTCACCCTCAATCTGCTCTTTTTTTAACTCCGCCTGTGCAATGATGCCGTCTAAACCATAATTAAGGACTTTTTCATATCCGATACAATGATGAGCAAAATCCGTAAAGAAGAACGAGATAAATACATTGAGCTCCTTATAATAATCTCGAAATGAAAAAAAATCGTGCTCTATTTCTCTGTTTTCCCGCATCATTTCGCCACCAATGCCGGGTTCCGGTGGAAACGAAGCAGTCAGCCCATTTCTTGCCCTTCCTGTGCACAATTCAAAGTAAAAAGGAAAATTTCTGAAAACATGTACCTTACACTTTCTTGCCAATTCATAAACCTTTCTTTTTTCCGTGCATGGATTTTCATCCCTTTTTTCCTTATCCAGTTTTCCTATTTCCTTTTCAACATCAATCGGATATGTCGAATAGTATTCATCAAATTCTGCATAAAATTCTTCTTTATACTTTTCAAACGATAATACATTTCCCATCAGCCAATTTCTCCCTAAAATGTTAAAACTATTTTTAAGCCCTGACGTTTTCTTATTAATTCAAAGCCGTCTTCATAATGCTCTATTGGAATTTTATGTGTCACATAATCAGACAAATTAACCATTCCCTCTTTTACATAATTTAAGACATCCTTTTGAATTGTAATCAAATGGCTGTAATCAGGCCATTGAACTGAATGGATTTTCCAGCTATAATCCGAATGCTCCCAATCAATCATCTGATCATTCTTTAATCCTATTCCATAAATTCCAATCGTACCGCCTGGCTTAATACATCTGAGCCCCTGGCTGAGTGTATTTCCATTTCCAACTGCATCTATATACAAATCAGCTGCACCCATGTACTTATGAACCTTTTCTACAATATCTTCCTTATGTGTATTAACTACCACATCAGCTCCTACCTCCAAAGCTTTAGTCATCCTGGCTTCATGATGTCCCCCAAGCAAAATGAATTTTGCACCTAATATTTTACAAAAATTAGCCATTGCTATGCCCACCGGTCCACAACCCATAATCACTATACGCATATCTTCACGTACACCAAGACGTTTTGCAGCACTATAGATTTCCTCTAAAGTAATAAGCATGGGAGCCTCAATTTCATTCACAAAGGAAGGTACAACAATTCTGGATTTTAAACTGACATCCTCTACGGCTATACCGTCTTCTTCCATAGACATACAATCAGCCACCGTTGTAAATTCTGCGAATCCTCCCCACATGGAATAATATTTATCATTATTACAAAGTCCTGGGCGTAAAACCAGGTCTCCTACTTTATAGTTCTTTACCCGTTTTCCGGTTTCAATAACTCTTCCGACCGCCTCATGTCCTAATACTGCCGGATAGGTAGAAAATCCTTTCAAGTGACCATCAATGATTTTTAACTCTGTCCCATTACATATTCCACATCCAACCGTCTGCACCAATGCATCATAATCTCCTATGTCCGGCTTTGGAATATCATCTTTTAATAAAACATTTCCTTTTCCATCAGTTATTAAACCTTTCATTAATTTATTAATCCTTTCTGAAACATTACTCTTTATTTTGCTTATGTCCTATCCTTTCACAGCACCCGCTGTCAATCCTTTTTCCATCTTTTCCTGAAGCAGTATGTACATGATAATTGGTGGAATGATACTAACTCCAATTGCTGCCATTACTGCACCATAATCTGACGTATATGCCCCAAAGAAAGACAATAAACCAATAGAAATGGTTTTCATACTATCTTTACTGATAAACACTAACGGAAATAAAAGATTATTCCAGGCAGAAACAAAATTAAAAATAGATGCACTAGCAATGGCAGGCATGGACAATGGCAGTATAATTCTAAAGAAAACAATTCCGTGTCCTGCTCCATCCATAACAGCCGCTTCTTCCAATTCGTCTGGTAATCCTTTCATATATCCAGTAACAATGAAAACTGTCATAGAAAGACAAAAGGCTGAATATAACAATACCAATACTGGAAAATTATCGACGATTCCCAATTTTCCAAATGTAAAAGCAAGTGGTATGATAACTGTTTGTATGGGGATCATCATACCTGCCAGAAATAAAATATACACAAAGCTTTTTCCTTTAAATGTATATTTCGCCAAAATATAGCTTGCCATAGATCCAATAATAGCACTGACAAATAGCGTTGCCGCTGTCAAAATAATACTGTTTTTAAAATAAACCCCCATCTTTCCAATTGTCCACGCCCTGACATAATTTTCCCATTGTGGAGTACGCGGCAGTGAAAAAGGTTCTGTAAAAATTTCAGTATTATTTTTTAAGGAAGAAGTCAATGTAAAAAAAACCGGATACAGACAAATAACAGCAAAAATGCTTAAAACTATATACAACATTATTCCTCGCACCCTTTTTTTTCTTATAGCATGACTATTTGAACTTATCTCCAAACCTTACTCCCTCCTTTCCTTTTTCCTTTTTTCTCGTCATCCCTATTCATAATTTTTAAAGAAATGATAGTAAGTGCAAGACTCATCAGAAACATAACTGTTGATATTGCACTACCAATTCCATAATGGTTATACTTGAATGCCTGACTATATAACAACGTTGCTGGTACATGGGTTAATCCATTCGGTCCACCTTCTGTCATAACAAAAACCATATCAAACACCTTCAATACCCCTGTTATGATCATTACTACTGATATTTTTATAGATTCCCAAATCATAGGAATCATAATATATATTACCTTTTTCCATGTATTTGCACCATCGATTGTAGCTGATTCCAAAATATCCTCCGGTATGGAATTCAAGGCTGCCAATCCTATCACAATGTAATATGTAACACTGGCCCATGTAGTAACCAAAATGATACAAATCATTGCAGTTTTAGAATCCACCAACCACCCAGTACAAAGATTTTCCATTCCAAGCTTCATTAAAAGATTATTAAGGACACCCGTTTCGTTTGGTTTTAAAATAAACTGCCATAACAATCCTGTAGCTGTAACCGGCAAAATCATCGGTATAAAATAAACTGCTTTAAAGAATTTCTGACCATGTTTTGTATAATACAAAAGAATAGCAAAGAAAAAACCAATTGGAAGCTGCGTTAACAATCCAACAAAAACAAAAAGAAGAATATTCCTCATTGCCTGATGAAACTGTGTATTATTAATAAGAGCGACAAAATTATCTATTCCCACATATTTAAGTGGAACTCCCTGTATTCCTGGCCATTCAAAAAAGGAAAAATAAAATGATTGCAATACAGGAATACACTCAAAAATGATATAAACCAAAAGTGCCGGAAGCAAAAATACAAATATGATTTTTTTATTGCGACGGTATTGTTCCATCCTTATCATCTCCGTTCTTGATATGGATAACCGCCCAGTGAAACTGTGCAGGCAGCAATTCATCGGGCGGCAACATCCTCTTATTTATTACTGATTATTATCTATTTCAGCCTGAATCGTCTTAGCAGTATCCTCTGGTGTTGTTCCAAGCATCATTCCTACTAATGAATTTCTTATAACGTCCTGCATGGATGTTATTTCATCATATTCAAAAACATCTCCTCCATATGTTGTCAGCTCATTATTAAGTGCTAGTGCCTTTTTCATGAGTGGACTCATTTCGTAACCATCGATATTGACATCAGATCTGCCCGGTAATTGATTGCAAACTTTCAAACGTACTTCTTCTGAATATGCACTATGTGTAAATTTGGCCCACTCTAGCGTAATCTCTTTTTCATATCCCTCCAATTTTCCGTTATACACATGTGCATCTGTATAAACAGCAACATTATCCTTATAATCTTCAGCATCTTCAAAGTACGGAATCGGGAAAAAATCTAACGAATCTGCAATTTCCGAAGCCTCTGCATTTGGGATGAACCAGGGCGGAACACAAATCATGGCATATTTTCCACTCAGAAAATTTGCAGTCTCTGTACTCCAGTCAATTCCTTCGAAATTTTCTTCAAAGGCCCCCCGGTCTTTAAAGCTTTTCAAAATTTCAAATGTTTCAACCATATTTTCATCTGTCCATTTTGCTTCTCTTGCACCTATTTTCTTAATATTGTCAACACCTACTTTTTTGTATGCAATACAATTATAAAGATGCCCAAGTCTCCAGGTATCCTTTGCACCCATTCCCATAGGTGTAATTCCTGCTGCATTTAATTTATCAAATGCAACAAAAAGATCCTCCATCGTTTCCGGTACTTCGTTTATCCCTGCCTGGGCAAACAAATCCTTGTTATAAAAAATCACTTCCGGCTGCATAGCAAATGGCAATGCGTAAATTCCATCAACTCCATAACCTGACAGGTCATAAGAGGATAATGTTGGATCTGCCAATCCGGAAGTAAATTCCGTATCTTCCAGTAAAGAAGATAAATCCATTGCCAAGCCGTTTTTAGCATATTCTACCAATGATGCAGCTCCATATTGCATCCACATATTGGGTAAATTTCCAGTTGCAATCGCGGTCTTTAATTTGTTATTGTATGCAGCTTCATCAGCTACTGAATCATCCTGGAAGGTTACATTAGGATGCAGCTCAGAAAACTTCTCCATCATCGTCTGAAGCCACTGTGCCTGTACATCACTTCCGGCATACCTCGTTAATACAGTAATAGTTACCTCAGGATCTTCATTCTGAGCAGTATCAGTTGTTTGCGTCGCAGTATCGGAGCTTTCCTCCTTTACTTGTGAATCATCAGTTTTAGAAGCATTTCCCCCGCAGCCAGCCAATAAGCTAATTGACAAACATGCTGTAAGTAATACAGAAATAATTTTTCTTTTCATAATTTCCCTCTCTTCCATTTCTTTAAATCAGGTATTTGTGAAAGTCACTAGTCATTGTAAATAATTCGAATTATCTGTTAACACCATTACAGCACATCCTATCCTTTCCCTCAATGAAACTATTTTAGCAGAATTCTTTTTTTTTTTGTTAATTCTATATTTTCCTACATGCTCTTTCAAAATATTTTTAGATTTGTAATTTTTTTGCTTGTACTTGTCTATGAAAAAAGAGACCAACATCCGTCAGTCTCTTTTTATCACTTAACAATTTGTCTGATTGTTGTCTGTGAAATATTGCCGTTGGCAATCTTTGGGCGTCATCCCATAGATTTTCTTAAATACTTTTAGGAAATAAAAGTAATCTTCAAATCCACATGCGCTTGCAACGTTCGCAATATTTTCTCCCATAATCAATAAATGCAATGCATGCTGCATCTTCTTTTCCAATACACATTGATGAATCGTAATGCCATATCTGTCTTTAAAAATAGAATTTAATCTCCGATAACTCATACCAAAACTGGTTTCAAATTCCAATGCACTATGTTTTTTTTCTATATGATCCACAACACATTGTAAAATCTGTTCTGCAACCATGCTATTCTGATTTTTGCTGTATTGCTTCTTCATTGAAGCTACACTCAAACTATAAAGAATAGATGCTAAATGTGCTATTAATGTATCACTGCTTAAATACTGCAATTTAAAATCTCTGTGCCAGGTCACAACTAAAGATATGATATCTATATCCACAGGAAGTTTGCCGCTTAAGGAGATCCACATTTTTCCTCTCTGACATTTTTCTATTTTATCGACCTTCTTACAGTCCATATTAAAATGAAAATAGTACACATCATGCCATTCTTCTTCAACACCCCGCTGCAAAACTCCAGGCGGAAGCAAAAAATATTCCCCTCTCTTTACAGAAATCTGTATACCCTGTACTTCTATGCTCCGGCTTCCTTGCACCACAATCCCTAAAGTCCACAAGCTCATTATTCGATCAGGATGACGGTTCCGGGTAACGATTCTATCAAATTCATCTATTGATATCAGTGACTTTATTTCATACCAGATCATCTTGTAAATCCATCACCATCCCTTCAAATGATTCGTTCCATTTTCAAAAAGAGGAACGAAAAATCTTTATTTAAATTTCCTTTTTTTCCATATTTTCCCTTTCTTCCATTGCTTCAGACAAACTCTACTGCTAAAGTCTGTACATATAGAACACTATACTCTAACGAAAGGAATTTTGTCTATGAAAAAATTGAATGTTGCAATTGTAGGATTAAGTTTTGGTCTTGAATTTGTTCCCATCTATCTGGAACATCCTGATGTGGAATCCCTTACTCTTGTGGAAACGAATGTAAATTTGTTAAGGACTGTTCAAGAACGCTATGGCATTCCCGATGAGAACTGTTTCACCGACCTTCAGCAAGTATTGGATAATCCCAATATTGACGCTGTACATTTAGTTACACCACCATCCACCCATGCTCCTTTATCCATAAAGGTTCTGGAATCAGGTAAACATTGCGGCTGTACTATTCCAATGGGAATGAGCATTGATGAACTCCATCAGGTCATCGCCGCCCGAAAAAAATCCGGCAAAAATTACATGTTTTTAGAAACTACCGTATTTCAAAGAGAGTACTTCTATGTTAAAGAACTTATGGATAAAGGTGATTTTGGAAAAATTCAGTATATGTCCTGCGCTCATTATCAAGATATGGAAGGGTGGCCGTCCTATTGGAATGGTTTTCCTCCACTCATGCATCCGACTCATGCCATCGGTCCATGCCTCATGCTCTTAGGTGCGTATCCAGAAAAGGTTTATGCTAAGGGTTCCGGTAAAATCCGTCCAGAATTAGAATCAAACTATCAAAGTCCTTTTGCATTCGAATCTGCATTGGTATCGCTTAAAGATTGTGATGTTACTATTGAATTAGAACGCTTCCTTTACGGTGTTGCCAGGAGTTACGCCGAATGTTTTAGGGTTTATGGTGAAAAACGTAGTTTTGAATGGCAACAGCTTGACGATGAAGATCCGGTTATTTTTACACGCACAGGTCAGCTTGAATACAATGAAATGTATGATATAGACGGAAACGCCGAACAGTATAGCCGTGGAAGTGAAATCACGAAAGCCCGCGTCAGTATTCCTGATTACGCGCACTTGCTTCCACCCGAAATATCAAAATTCACCAAAGAAACCGTATACAACGTAAAAAACACCCACCTGTCCTTTACACAAGGAGGCGGACATGGCGGATCACACCCTCACATGGTTCATGAGTTCATTAGATCAATCATCGAGAATCGCAAACCTGTTCCTGACGATATACTTGGTGCATACTGGACCGGTGTTGGTATTTGTGCTCATCGCTCCGCAATGGAAAACGGAAAAGAAATCCAGGTACCACAGTTCCATCTGGATTAATTTTCTGGCAAATCCGCAAATATAAGGGTAGTAAAAAATATCTATGTGCCCTCCCCCATTCATAAGGGGGAGGGACTTTTCTTCTTCAGAATAGTCTTATGAACAGGAATATCCCTACTTATGCTCAACATATTTTTTTGGAGATATTCCGTATAACTTCTTAAAACATTTATTAAAGTAATATTCATCTTTATATCCAACCATGCCAGCTATTGATGATAACGAATATTGCGCTTGATTATCATCCAACAACCGTTTTGCTTTGTCTAATCTTACCCGTGTTAAATAATCGCTGAGATTACTTCCGCTTTCTTGTTTAAACAAATGACTCAGATAAGATGAATTTACAAATAATGCATTTGCTATTTTAGACAGAGAGAGTGTATTATCCATATAATTTTGCTCTATATATCGTTTTGCATCATTTACAATAAGACCCTGCTTCGTTTCAGAGAAATTAGAAAGCAATTCTTCAGCTTCCAAAAAACAATTTAATACATAATGCTTCAGGTCAACACCAAGTTCAAAAGCCAGTAACTCATTTAGCATTTTATCTAACTTAAAACCAGATTCCTGTATTTGCTTTTCTTTCAAACATTGCCCAAGATCAGATAAAATCCGTATTGCCTGAAAAACCATCTCCTCCCGTGTCCGCGGATAAGAAAGCAAAATCTCTACCTGATTATAAGCATTTTCATAATTACCAGAACGTAATTCATGCAGAAGATTTCCAGAAACTGTATGGTGTAAAGGAAGATCATCCAATAACGTTGGTACTTCATCCTGATAGATACAGCGTGCATTTCCTAATAAGAACCTCCACTTCAATGCCTGTATTGATTCATGATAGGCATCTGACATCATGGATAATCCCTGAAAGGGATCGGATATTCCTAAAGTTACAGTAAAGTTTAAAGTTTTCTGAACAGCATGACAAATATGGTGACAGGAAGTTGCAAACACTTTAACCGAATCAGCGTTATCCAGGGCAGTCAGCACAACAATATGATTATCAAAGTCCTGAAATAGAATGCTTGTAAAAGATGTTTCCAAAATTTCCTGCGCGATATTGGAAATTGCAAATTTCCAAAGCTCCTTTTCTAATTGGGGAGCGAAAAGTTCTTCCAGACGATCAATAAGAATGGTCGCTATTTGAAACGTACCGGTGTCAGGATGAATCCCAGTCTGCGTTAGTGGGTATAAATCTAAGGAATTATAGTTTTCAGAACTTTCTATCAGCTTTAAAAGTAATTCTTTTTTATCCAAACGTAATTTCTGATTCTGATAATCAGATATCGTTTTTTTTATCTGGTTCTGGTTAGATAAAACATCCTTTGCTTTGCTAAGTGCCTTGATAAATTCACTGTTATTTAAAGGCTTAAGCAGGTAATCAAGCACTCCCGCTTCAATTGCTCCTTTGGCATAATCAAATTGGGAATATCCGGTTAAAATAATGATCTGTATTTCAGGATATTCCTTATTTACACTTTGAGCTAATGTAATCCCATTGATAATAGGAATATTAATATCCAATAAGAGTAAATTTGGATGTAATGCTTCTATCATTTCCATAGCCTGTCGGCCATCTTTGGCTTCTCCCACAATTTCAAATCCCAAAGCATTAAAATCAATACTCTTTTTAATCAATTCTCTTATTAATATTTCATCATCGATAATTAGTATTTTATACATTCATTCCCTCACATTCTTATGCATGGTTTGATGGTAGAATAATTCTAATCTCCGTGCCGCATCCATATGTACTATAAATATTGAGCCCATATTCAGCTCCGAAATGCAGCTTTATTCTGTCATTTACACTGCTTATACCAAATCCAGCCCGTAAATGATGCTTATCTATTGAGTCCTTTATCTCCATCAGCTGATCTTTACATATACCTACCCCATTATCTTTTACAGAAACAAAAATATTATCGCCAACATACCCTCCTTCAATGGAAATAATCCCAGGTTTTCCATTTGGTTTTATTCCATGATAGATCGCATTTTCCACAAGTGGCTGTAAAGAAAGTTTAATAATGGGACAATCAAGAATTCGATCATCTATTTCATAAGTAAAAGTCAGATTATCTGCATAACGGACTCTTTGAATCGCAATATATTGTCTGGTGATTTCTAACTCTTTACGAAAAGGTAAAACAATTTCTCTTTTTCCTAAAACTGCCCGATAAAAATTTGCCAAATTTTTTATCATATCACAAGCATCCTGGTTACGTTCGAGCATCAACAGGGAACAAATACTTTCCAGAGTATTATATAAAAAGTGAGGATTAATCTGAGCCTGAAGTGCTTGCATTTCATATTCCCTTTTCTTTTTTTCAGCAAAAAAGGTTTGATTTAACAGAGTTTTCATCTTTAGAACCATATTGTTAAAATTCATAGTCAAGTGACCCACTTCATCCATGCCATATGGAGCTAAATAAATATTCAAATTACCATTTGCCACTTCATCAACGGTTTGGGAAAGCCTGCGGAGCGGAAGGGTAATGGCCTTGGATTGATAAGAAACAAATATGAATGCAATTATCATTAGAATTCCTCCCAATGCAAGAGAAATTTCTGCCGCCAGTTTACTATCTCTTAACAAAATATTCAATGGATGCAGGCTAATCAGATACCAATCAAAACGTTCTATATAACAAACATTAATAAGATAATTCTGATCATTATAATAAAAGCAACGACTGCCTGTTTTATTGTCTCTAATCCAATTAATCAATTTTTCATTTTGGATTTCGGCACAATCTGACTCTTCGCCGGAAGCCGAGATAATATTACCATCAAAGTCTAAAATCATTATCTGCATCCCATCGTCTGATGATAGATTCGTATATAAATCCGAAAATACTTTCTCATTAACATTCAGAACGGCAAACCCAATAATACTGCCATTGTCACTGGAAATAATGTTTCTTCTTAAAGAAACTCCTCTACTTAAATCCTTCGAATCTGCTTCATAATTTAAGTCATGGATATTATCCCAAATGAGCTTATTCCAAACGCCATCCATAGTAGGCGCATATTCAGTATATTCCGATTGCAGGGAAGCATCTGAATAATTTACATTACTGGAAGCAATGGCATAGCCGTCATTGCAATATATAACGATTGAACTAATGTAAGATTTAGATATCGTCATCGGATCGAGGATACTTCGAATAAGTGGTTCATATTGATAGCGTGTGTAATAATTTGAAGTGTTTAAAGCCTTTTGAATATAATAATTTGATACCACAATACCAGAATTCATTTCTGTATTAACAAAAAGATCATTCATTCTAAGCCTGACTAACTCCAAATTCCGATTTGATGCTTCAGAATTATTAGATATAAGCATTTTAGAAAATATGACCGTGATCAATCCTGTGACAGTACACAAAAAAAACGCAAGAATAAATATTATAGTAGTAGCCATCTTTTTTGCAATAGGCAAATTTTTATAAAATTGACTGAATTTTTGTAAAACTTTTTTCATTCATAAGGCTCCCTAAATTATTCTCATTTTATAACTAATCATTTCTAATTGAAATAAATCCCAATTATAGCAATCATATAAATTGGATATCTGAAATCCACCCTTGCTCCTAACCATTGATAGTATATTGTTGTTCAAAAAATTCTCCCGTGATTTTCGTTTTACTGTTAACCATACAGCGGTCCATAGGCCTTGCATGCTGCCATATCCGCTGCTTCCGTATCCCTGGTTCCAAAGCTTCCCCATGCATGCGGGCGGAAGATCCTCTCTTCTTCCACGTTGTGCATAACAACCGGAATTCGAAGCATGGAAGCCAGTGTAATAAGGTCTGCACCGACATGTCCATGAATGAATGCCCCATGGTTTGCTCCCCAATTTGCCATAACACTGTACACATCCCGGAATGCTCCCTCTCCCGTAGTTCTCGGTACAAACCAGGTCGTCGGCCAGGTCGGATCCGTCCGGTCATCAATCTTCTTATGCACGTCTTCCGGCAGCGTAATGCTCTTTCCTTCAGCAATCTGCATTACCGGCCCCACACCTTCTACCAGATTTACACGAACCATCGTAAGCGGCATCTCCGCATCGGTCTTAAAGTGGGAAGAATATCCGCCACCACGGAACTGGCAAAGCTCTGCCGGGCACCAGCTTGTTGCTGTAAGGCAGGCTTCAATATCTTCCTCTTTCATCTCCCACCATGGCTTCATCACAGCATTTCCCTGTGCATCCTTACTCTTACCGGTTGCATCCAGACAGGTCGAACCGGAATTAATCAGATGAATAAAGCCTTCCTTTGCCGAGCCCTCCGGCTTCCATCCGGTCACCCGTTCCACAGCCTCCGGGCTCCAGTAACATCTGACATCCGAAAATCCACTGGCTTTTCCGGTAAGGAGATTTCCAAATACCATGGAAAGACCGTTCAGATTATCATTCTCTGTTGCAAACACATAGGGTGCTCTCTTGCCTTCCCAATCGAAGGTCGAATTCAGAATCGCTTCCGTGAAGTCTGCATTCGGCTTATAATCCGTCCACATGCGCTGTCCCTGGAATCCGGCAAACAGTGCATTCCTTCCAAGAGACTCCTCGACAAAGCCTTTGTCCGCAAGCTTTTCATTCCCTTCCATGATATCCTTCACAATGAGAGTCATTTTTACTACGAATTCCCATTCTTCATCCTTCTGCTGTCTGCTGTGTGCACGGCTGTCCGGATTCGGATCATGTCCTTCCTTACAATGTGTCTTCACCCACGCAAGCGCTTCCCGGAACTTTTCTTCATCATAAATGCCCAGATCCATTCTCCGCAGGATCTCTGTCATATCGACCCATTCCGGACGCATGCCCAGATACTTTATATAAAACAGCGGATCAATAAAGGATCCCATGATTCCCATGGAAACTGCACCGATTCCCACATAAGCCCGGTTCTTCATCTGTCCGACTACGGCTGCACATCTTGCAAACCGCAGAATCTTTTCCTGTACATCGGAAGGGATTTCGCTCTCTTCCATATCCTGTACATCTCTTCCGTAAATGGAATAGCAAGGCAGCTTCATCTGGTTGTGTGCCGCAAGCGCAGAAGCCAGATAAACGGCTCCCGGACGCTCCGTACCGTTAAACCCCCAGATTGCCTTAATCGTGAGGGGAGAAATATCAATCGTTTCTAACGGATAACACCAGCTCGGAGTCACACTAAGCGTTGCAACCACATTCTGCGTTTCAAAATAAGAAGCACATCTTGCTGCTTCTTCTCCTCCTGCAATACTTCCCGGAAAAATCACCACCTTAATCGGAGTCCCGTCTGCATAAAATACATTTTCTTCAATCAGCTTTTTGGCAGCCTCTGCCATTTCACGCACTTTTCCTTCCAGTGCGTCACGAATTCCCATACGTCTGGAATCCACAATGGGACGAATTCCTATTGCCGGATAACTTTTCATATCACTCTCTCCTTGTCTCTTTTTTAGCTTTATCATCTTGCCGCATCTGTTCTGATATTAATCCTTGCCTTTTATCTGAGTACACTTGTATAATCTGAGTTCGGTCCGCTGAATACATTTCTAAGGTAAGCCACCGAAGCTGCTGCATCAAGATCCAGTCTCTGTTCATCCGCGCCCTTGCTTAAATCACGCCATACTTTAATATCACTACCGACTCCACCGCCACTTCTTACAAACGGCTCCATAACGACATTCTTGTGATATCCGATTGCCCGGAGTGCACTGCCGATCTGATACCAGGGCATTCCTCCTTTTCCGGGAAGCCGGCGGTTGTTTTCACCGACATGGAAGTGACCGAGACGGTCACCTGCCAGTAAAATTGCTTCCACCATATCATCTTCTTCGATATTCATATGGAAGGTATCCAGCATAATCTTCACTGCCGGAACGTCCACCTCTTCCACGAACTGCTTTGCTTCCGCACAGGTATTGAGCAGATAACCTTCAAAGCGGTTCAAAACCTCAAGACAGTATTCCACGCCGCATTCTCCTGCAATTTTACCGACGGTACGCACATTGGCAACACTCCTTGCCCAATCTCCTTCTTTATCGATAGGCTTCGAATAATCCACCGGCCAGTAAGAATAAATACCCCCGCCAATCGTATGAATATCCAGAATCTCCAGTTTCTTCAGAATATCGGCATAAAATGCAATCGCATTCTTAACCACCGCAGGATCGCTGCTGCCAAGATTTTCTTTCGCATTCGGTCCATATCCGGCCGTCAGCATAACTCCCGCATCTTCTGCCATCTTTTTCATTTCAAGGAGCTCGTCCTTACTGATATTCTTCAGCATCGCACAGGAGATTTCCAGAATATCAAAGCCCAGATCCTTTACCTTGGAAATGTACTTCTTCTGATCGACATTCCACTCCTTCTCCCAGTATGCAAAATAAATTCCATATTTCATTTGACTTGTTTCCCTTCTTGAATCATATTCTTGTGCCTTCCGTGCAGACTCCTCCTGCTGTCCTGAACAGTTGACTGCTGCATCCGGTTCTTATACCAGCCTGATCATCTGGAAGATCTCCACCTTCGGCAGATAAATCCGTAACGTATCACCAAGTACTTCTGTCTGAAGCTCTGTTTCCTCCGGCAGCAATACTGCCTTTTTATCCGGTTTCTTTACGTCAATATAAATATCGTGCATCGGCACTACCGGAGATTCCTCCTGCTCATTAATCACTGCAAAGTAGTCGCTGTCATCCTTTTCCCATCCGATGACTTCCACAAATTTCGGTGCGTTGGATGTGTAGACCGGCTCTGTAATCAGAGAACGGATCATTCTCGTGAATACCTGACGGCTCATAAAGGGACGCGACATTTCAATCGGAGCAGCTGACCAGAGAAGCTTACCCTTTCCGGTATCTTTGAGAATCACGCAGGGCTCATCGGTATAGATTCCGGGAGGATTCGAGTGGATTGCCGCAAAGTCTTCCGTATCCGTCAGGGTATAAGGCAGTACTCTGGTTGCCAGTACCGTAATGCCTTCCGGATCAGTAATCTCCGCTGTCATCTGTGCCATGGGAACCGTGAGAGGTGTCAGGCTTCCGAATCCCTCAAAAATATCTTTACCGGCTTCTGTCGGTCTCATGTAAGTGAACTGGTGCTCTGTTCTTCCCGTCACTGCAATGCCAAGTAGCTTCTGAAGTCTCGGATGACCGACCGGTCCGCTGATATAAAGATTTCCGCCCCGGTTCACGTAGCTTTCAATTTTATCCATTTCTTCATCGCGGATTGCTGCAACATGTGACAGAATCATCACATCTGCCGTCTCGCCATCGATGTTTTTCGTTCCGATTACTTCGAACGGAATATTATTTTCACGCATGATCGATGCTGCTGCCACCGGGCCATCCAGATACAGATCCGGATGAATCTTCTTCTGCATCATATCCTCGCAGTTCTCGTTCGGATTGTACTTGGCATGTGTTGCAAACCAGATCGCTGCATTGTGATAGAAATTACCGGACACATATTTCTCGTAAGGACTGGTCTTTGCATAAATCCGCTTCATCAGTCCGTGATAAACCTCCGGAACAATCGATCCATCCGGGTTAATTGCATCCACAAGCAGGAATGCACCATTATGTACCAGTGCCGTGATCACATGAAGCATCAGCTCTTCTTCAGTCTTCGTGGTGGTATGATAAGCAAGCTCCGGATCACATCTTGACGTATGATATACGAACGGAAGGTTTGGAGATACATTTTTATAATACTTGTTAATAAAGGTCTGCTGCAAAAATCCACCGTAATAGTCACCACCGCAATAATCAATGGCTTCCGTCAACAGTTCGCTGCTGCCATCCACCCAACCGCCGGTGATTCTGGAAAACTGATGTTCAATCGTTACGTTCGGCTTTACGGCTTTCACACAGGCAGTTGCGAAATTCGCATACTCTGCCATCCACAGATCCCTGCGGTATACGAAGTCCAGCCAGTCCGGATCCTTCCAGTCAATTTTACGTGGAAGCTCCTTACCGGTCTCCTTCTTATAACGTTCCCTGCAGCTTGCACAATAGCACACCTCCGGGAAAAAGGTCATATCAAGGAACATTCCCTCAAAATCATACATGGTATTCATTTCCGTGAGGCAGGCCTTCACATACTCCCGGTACTCCGGATTGTTCGGACAGACAATTCCATATCGTCCGCTCTTAAAATCTTCTCCATGCCTGTATTCACGCATCATCTTTCCCTCTGCCGTAACCAGTCTCCAGGATGGATGCTCTTCATATGCCCAGTTATCAAAAATCTGCGTAAAGTACGCAATTACGGCAATTCCGTTTTCATGACAGGTTTTCACCATATCACCAAAAAAATCATACCCTTTAAGTCCCCGGTGCATCCGTCCGACCTTTGTCGGATAGTAGCACAATCCGGTATGCGGCTTGCCCTTTACCATCGCAGCCTGAACGCCTGCATCCTTCAGGGCTTCCACATACTCCTTCACATTGATTTTGGAAAGAAACTCCGGATTCCAGTCATCAATATGCATGTCCATTAAATTTCGTCTGTAGTTTCCTTTAATCCACATATTCTGCCCTCCCAACGAGCGGTTTTATTTAATTATATTCTATCCCCGTAATGTATTGAAAACAAGGAAAAAATAAGGACAAACCATATCGGATTTTTGTTATTTTCCGATTGGTTTATCCTTATTCTTATTTATTATAATAATATGAGAATCTGTCATATCCCATATTACCTTTTATCGTTTTTATGCAGTAATATCCAGTGCATGCCAGTACTCGTCATTTCCGGATCCGCAGGTTACGGTAAGCTTCTTTCCAACAACAAAAACCTTGCAGTTGTTGACACTTCTTAATGCATCCAGCTTTAATTCCATCGTTCCGCCATTGGTGTCAAGGAACAAAACCTTTTCTGTAGACTTACCGGAAACTGTTCCGGTTACGGTAATCGTTGCAGAGATGTTCACAGATGCAGAACTGCTGCCACGTTCCCCGGTCAGGGTAGAAGCATGCCAGTAACCGTCATTTCCGTTATATCCTCCAACAGTCATCCTGTTTCCTGCAACCGTTACCAATCCGTTGATCGTGTTGGCATTGCTGTCAATCTTAAATTCCATGGTACCATCCTTAGTGTCAAGGAACAGGACGCTTTCTGTTGTCTTACCGGAAACCGTACCCGTAAAAGTATTGGTCACCGTACCTGTGGTATTACTGTTATTTCCACCTGTGGTTGTGCCTTCTGCAACACGGTTTGCATGAAGGTACGCATCACCTCCACGGTAAAACCATACCGTCAGCTTCGTTCCCGTTGTCTTCCATTTGCCATTGGTGGTATCGGCATTTCCATCCACTTTAAATTCCATCGTTCCGTCCTTGGTATCAAGAAACAGGACATCACTTGTGGTCTTGCCGGAAACCGTACCATTTACATAGGTTCCACCCATGCTGCTACTGCTGTTATTCTGGGTATTGGACGCATCTGCAATCGAAATCGCATGCATATAGGCATCGGAGCCACGCGCACAGGTGATGTTATACTTTCTGTTGGCTACCAGTACGGAACATCCGTTGATGTTGGTCGTCTGGTCATACTTAATCTGCATCTCGCCCTGTGCGGTATCCACATAAAGGACATCGCCATTTGTCTTATCACTGATCGTTCCTGTTATAGTAGAAGTCTTGGAAGTATCAATGGTAATTCCAACAGCTGCTCCGTTATAAGTAATCTTGGTTGCATGCCAGTAACCGTCTGAGCCATGTGAAATTGCTACAGAAAGCTTTGTTTCCGGCAGAAGAATTCTCGCCTCACTGACATCGGTACTGCTGTCAATCTTAATCTCCATCTTGCCATCCTTCGTGGATAACATTAAAAGCTCTGCAGTCGTTCCCGATGCAACCGTTCCCTGTACATTTGCAGTTTCTGCTGCATATACCTCTGTCTGCAAAAACGGTGTCAACAGCATTGTCACTGCCAGACACATTGCCAGACAGTTTCTCCATCCTGTCCATTTCTTCATCGTAAATACCCCTCCTATAATCTGTCGATCATCAACTTTGTTGCAGTGGTTTTCATAATATTTCCCTTATGTAAACCATCCTACAACATAACACTAAAAAAAGCAACTTTTTTCCACATCTTGTAGAAAAAAATTGCTTTTTGGTTCACATAAAACATTTAATTATCTGCAAAATTACTGCAGCTCCCTATAGAACTTCTGCAGTACATAGAATGCCTGCTTACGATACTTCTTGTCTGCTGAAAGAAGTCCCTTCGTGTTATAATATTTCTGATTCACTGATGTTCTTCTTGGGCAGCGGAAATCATACAGAATCCACGGCGTCATTCCTTTAATATAAGGAATGTTCCGGATAGTCTCAATCTGCTTTTCATAAACAAACGCCTGACACTCCTCGGTTCCCTTATCCGTGATCGTACCATGCAGTCCGGCATAGGCATCCGCTCCGAATTCCGTAACAATCACCGGCTTCTGTGGCTTACTGTTTGCAAAAAGTGCAGGCAGCGTCTTCAGATCTGCGGTATACCAACCACAATATTCATTTAAACCAATGATATCCAGATACTGCTCTAAGCGGTCCTCAATCGCATTTTTCTTAAAGTTCACGAGGCATGCTGCCGACACGGCTCTCGTATGATCGAGCTCATGCGCACATTTTGCCAGATTTCCCATAAATTGTAGTCTCAGATCCGTATCTTCGTTTTCATTTCCAACAGACCAGATAATCACGCTGGCACGATTATAATCACGGTGGATCAGCTCTTTCAACTGGTTTTCGGCATCCTGATAAGTATCCTCAGAATCAAAATGAATATTCCAGTATACCGGAACCTCCTCCCATAAAAGAATGCCAAGCTCATCTGCAAGCTGCGCCATTCTCTCGTGGTGCGGATAATGTGCCACTCTCATAAAGTTGCATCCCAGCTCTTTGGCAATCCGGATATTCTCAATCCGTTCCTCATCGGTGAGTCCCTTGCCATTTGGTACACTGTCCTCATGACAGCTGATTCCATGTAAGAAAACCAGCTTTCCATTTAAGACAATATCCATTCCCTTGACACGGATTTCCCGGAAACCGACACGGTCACGTACTTCGTCTCCTTCACAGGAAAGCTCCACATCATAAAGCTTCGGATTCTCCGGTGACCAGACTTCCGGTTCTGCCTCAAACAAAAGCTCCCCCCGTCCTCCTAAAACCGGAATCTCCTTCTCAATTCCCAGTTCACGAATGGTCAGAATTGCTGTTCCTGTGATTTCTTCCGACATCCGTACAAATACCCGGATTTTCCTGAAATTACTGTCCGGCTCCAGTGCAATTTTAAACTCCTTCACATGAACCTTCGGTACACGGATCAACTCGATATCACGATAAATTCCACCATAATTGAACCAGTCTGTATCCAGTGCCGGAACCTGATTGTTCCTTCTGGTACTGTCCACCTGAATCAGAATCCGGTTCTCATGCTTTAACAGATCCGTGAGATCAAAGTAACACGGCGTAGAACTGCCACGATGCATGCCAACATATTTTTTGTTCAAAAAGACTCTGCACAGATAATTGGCGGCACCAATCTTTAAAATCATCCGTTCGTCATCCTTCTGCCTGGCATAAAGGAATTTTCTCGTAAAAATCATGCTGCCGTCATACAGCTTGTATAAATCTGAAAAGGTATTGAAGCAGCAGGGAAGCGTCATCATTTCCCACTCATCAAAGGAAAAGTCCACCGGCAGGGAATTTCCCTCTTCATCATAATAATGCTCCTCATACCATTTCGCCCGGATACAGGTATCATACTGGTCCACTGCGTAATGCCAGTGTCCGTTCAACGATTCCTTCTTACGAAACCGGTCATAAATCATATCATCTGCTGTCACCAGCTTTTCAAAATATTCCTTCATGTAAGCTTCCATTGTCCAGCTCTCCTTTTCTGTACTGTTTATTCAAGTGTATGGTTAAAGTATATTTGTTTAGAGCGCAAAAGAAAATATCACAAATTGTTTCAATTCCATTGAAACATGTCAAAAATTGCTTTACTATAAGCCTATGAAAACCATATTAGAAAAAAACTATCGAATTTCACACAATGAAGACCGTTTTACACAGGAATACCCGTTTCACAGCCACGATTTTTATGAAATCTACTTCTTCGCAGGCGGCAGTGTTACCTATTATATTGAAAGCCAAAGTTACCATTTATCGAAGGGGGACATCCTGATCATTCCTCCCCGAACACTCCACCGCGCGGTCATTGACAACACCAATGCTTCCTATGACCGTTATGTCCTGTGGCTCTATAACTCCTGCCTTGCCGTCAATCCGGGTATCAAGTGCTTCCTCGAAGATATTCATCAGGAACTTTCTGTGAAAAACACTCTCCTGCTGAACCGGAACGAGCAGGAAGCCGATGCTTTTTCTGACCTGCTGGACCGGCTGCTTAACTGCTTTTCTTCCGAAGATGATCTGGCCGGTTATCTGGCAGAAAGCTGTATCACACTCATCCTGAATGAAATCCGCTCCGACTTAAAAAGCATGGACCAAGTCATCGAACTATCCGACGATCTGATCCATCAGGTCATTTCCTATATCAATGATCACCTTGTGGACGCACCTTCGCTTGACGAACTGGCTGCTCACTTTTACGTGTCCAAATACTACCTTCTGCATCAGTTCAAGGAATATACGAAGACCACCATTCACCAGTACATCCTGATGAAACGGATTAACCTTGCCAAGGATTATCTGGAATCCGGCTTCTCCCCAACTTCCATTTATGAAAAGTGTGGCTTCTCTACCTATTCCAATTTCTATAAAGCATTTACTGGTCAGACGGGAATCTCACCCGGAAATTATAAAAGGTAGAAAATTACACACCTGTCGTATCAAAATCCGGAATGAAGCTCTCCTTCGCCACATCTCCCTCCTGGATAAAGGCATTGGTAATGCCAAGCTGCAATGCATAATCCACCACCTGCTCATACTCCCGTGTGGTTACCTTACGCATGAGCTGCGGCTCCTGCCGTGCGGCCTCTTCCAGTTCCTTCTGATTGCCGCTGTGTGAGATAAGCTGCACCATCGGCGTGTACTGGTTCATCAGACTAATATAAATCTTATCTCCATAGGTTTCCCACAAATACTCCAGAACAGCTTTCGCATTTTTCTTGTGTCCCGGCAGCAGTAAATGACGGACAATTACCCCCTTTTGCATCATTCCCTCTTCATTAAAAAGGGGGGCTCCTGTTATTTTCACCATCTGTTCTAACGCGCGCTTCGCCACCTCCGGATAATCCCCTGCATGAGAAAGTCTCCCTGCCAGTTCTCCATCCATATATTTGAAGTCCGTAAGAAAAATGTCCACCAGACCCTCTAATGCTGCAATCACATCGGCCTTTTCATATCCGCTTCCATTGTACACAACCGGAATGCAAAGTCCCTGCTCCTTTGCCTTGAGAAGCGCCCATACAATATCCGGCAGATCATGATCCGGCGTCACCAGATTGATATTGGCTGCTCCCTGTGCCTGCAGCTCCAGAAAGATTTCTGACAGCCTCTCCCTGCTGATTTCCTTTCCTCTTGTACCGGCTGCAATATCAAAGTTCTGACAATAGACACACCTTAAGTTACATCCCGAAAAGAATACGGCGCCCGAACCCCTTTTTCCGGAAATGCATGGTTCCTCCCACATATGCAAGGCCGCTCTTGCCACCCGCAGCGTTCCATCCATCTGACAAAACCCTTTCTGTCCTTCCTTCCGGTTCACCCCGCACTCTCTCGGACAAAGCCTGCATTCTTCATAAGCTTTTTCAAACATATCCTATTCCTTATTTTCATCATTCACATCTGACTATATGCTGTATTTACCATATTCCTTTATATACTGTGCAAAAAAGGGTAATGCAAATGAAATATATCCTTGTCTTGAATTCAATATACCTCTTTTAACCAGGCGATCCCTATACATAGAATAACTTCCTGCTTTATCTCCCATAAGCTTTAGAACCTCTTCTCGTTTATACTCTTCTTTTTCAACCAGAAGTTCTGCTAGAAAACGATCCATTGCCGTCATTTCTTCCCATATTTTTTCATAAGAATACGCATAAAGTTCTGTCTTAAGTCTGAGTATTATATCATCCAATGTTTCATCATCACATTTCTTAAAATATAACACTCCCAATTCCTGAAAAGCATATGCATAACCCCGGGTAATAATTGCCATTTCACGGGCCTCATCAATGGCTATATTAAGCTTATTTCTATATACTTCTGTCATTCTTATCATATTTAAAGGTTCTGTTTTTATTGTTGTCGCTCTTCTAAAAAATGTGAGATTTTTCACATTGCAAAGTTCCTGTATGTTCTCATATAACCCCGTACATACAAAATATACTGGATATCCCGCTCTGAGCCATTTTCCATATTCAGATGCAAATTTAATCACCTCTTCTGATTTTGATACTTCATCAATCCCAATCAAAATCTTCTTTCCCTTTTTCTGAACCGCTTGTACCATCAGTTCAATTTCTACTCCGATATCAAAAAAAGCATCATTTGTCGCTTTTGTATATCCAAAACCCCCACCTGATCCCAACACGGTTGCAGAAATATTCACTCCCGTGGTTTTATCTACGGAACCATAGCCTTCCTTTACAAGCATTGCTGCTATCTGTCCCAGTATATCTCTGGTAGGATTTACATCAAAGACAAGCCAATCACTATATTTACTTTGACTGCTTTTCAATTTCTCCTCTACTTTCGCCAGAATAACCGTTTTTCCAGATCCTCTGACTCCGGTTATCTTGTAAACAGACTCTGATGGACTATCATATGAAAAATTCTCTAATATCTCATCAATCATATTGGTATGGATATATGTGGATTCCGGTGTTTTACTAAATGTAGTTGTAAATGGATTCTGCATGTGATTACCTCATTTATAATTATTTATACTTTTTCTATCTCTTTATACATTTTTATACTTTTTCTTTTATTTTATACTTTTTTATACTTTTTTCAAGTAGGTTTCCAACGAATATTTTTTCTACTTTCTTACATAATTGTTTGTTATTCATTTTCCACACTTTCAATAACATTCAAAATTTGAATTCATTCCGATTTTGCACACTACAATCTGATTTTCTCAAATACTAACTATTACACACCTATTATGGACTATGTATATTTTTATATCTATTCCTCTCCCAAATATGTTATACTTTAATCAAGTATACCATCCGTGGTATACTTGTCCATTTTACCCATAATGGAACAAAACCACTGTACTCACCCAAATGTCAAGGAGTTAAACATTATTTTATGAACACCAAAGTTTTACACACCCTGGAATACGACAAAATCATTCAATTACTGATAGACAAAGCAACCTCTGCTCCTGGGCGGGAACTGTGCCGCAGGCTTATTCCTTCTACGGATTTATCCGCCATCGAGGCTGCACAGCAGGAAACCGGCGATGCGCTTTCCATGCTGCTTACCAAAGGTTCTACCTCCTTCGGCGGCAACAAAGATCTTCAATTTGCCATCAAAAGTCTGGAGATCGGCTCCGCCCTCTCCATTCCGGAGCTTCTCGGCATCGCAGGTCTTCTCCAGAATACCGCCCGCATCAAATCCTATGGACGCAAAGCCCGCGAGGAGGATGCCGATACCTCGTTGACACCCTATTTTGCAGCGTTGGAACCGCTTACCAGAGTATCGGAGGAAATCAGCCGCTGTATTCTGTCCGAAGAGGAAATTGCAGACGATGCCAGTCCGAAGCTGAAATCCATCCGTCGGTCCATCGTCTTAACCGGAGACAAAATTCACTCCCAGCTGAACAGCATGGTGAACGGCTCCTACCGAACCTACCTGCAGGACAACGTTATTACGATGCGTAACGACCGCTACTGTATTCCTGTCAAGGCAGAATATAAGGGACAGGTCAGAGGTATGGTACATGATCAGTCCTCGACCGGTTCTACCTTTTTCATTGAACCGGAGGCCATCGTTAACCTCAACAATCAATTGAAAGAGCTTTCCATTCAGGAAAAGGAAGAAATCGAAGCCATTCTCTTTTCCTTAAGTCAGCTCAGCGCCGAACATACTGAAGAACTGGAACGGAATCAGCATCTGATGACACAGCTTGACTTTATTTTTGCCAAAGCTGCCCTTGCACTTGACTTAAACGCAACCAAGCCTGTTTTTAATACGAATCATTATATTAACATCCGCAAGGGACGCCATCCTCTGCTTCCGGCGAAAAAGGTCGTTCCCATCGATATTCATCTCGGTAAGGATTTTGACCTTCTGGTTATCACCGGTCCGAATACCGGTGGTAAAACCGTAAGCCTGAAAACCATCGGTCTTTTTACACTCATGGGACAGGCCGGACTTCATATTCCGGCTCTGGATCGAAGTGAGCTTTCGATCTTTACGGAAGTCTTTGCTGATATCGGTGACGAGCAGAGCATTGAGCAGAGTCTCAGTACCTTCTCCTCCCATATGACCAGCATTGTTTCCATCCTCCAGAAAGCCGATGCCGATTCCCTGTGCCTGTTTGATGAACTGGGTGCAGGAACCGATCCGACCGAAGGTGCCGCCCTTGCAATTGCAGTTCTGAACTACCTGCATGAGCGCGGGATCCGCACGGTTGCCACCACACATTACAGCGAGCTTAAGGTCTATGCGCTTTCTACCGATTTTGTGGAGAACGCCTGCTGTGAATTTAACGTAGATACCCTTTCTCCGACCTACCGCCTGTTAATCGGTGTTCCCGGGAAAAGTAATGCCTTCGCCATTTCCAAAAAGCATCATTGAGGCAGCAACCGCCCAGATCGGTACACAGGATAAAAGCTTTGAGGATCTGCTCTCCGATCTTGAGGAAAGCCGGATCACCATCGAAAAGGAACGCCGCGAGATTGCTTCTTATAAGGAAGAAATCAAAGCACTCCGCGAAAAGCTGCAGCAGAAGAACGAAAAAATTGATATGGCAAAGGACCGCATCTTACGTGAAGCCAATGAGCAGGCCCGTGAAACGGCCGATGAAACCATCCGGATTTTCCAGAAAGCCGGTCCCAATGTTTCTCTGAAAACGCTGGAAAAGGAGCGTGAAAAGCTCCGAGGTGAAATCGGTAAGAAGAACGACAAACTGGCTCTGAAAACGGCTCCCACCAGATCCGGGAAAAAGGTCAGGGCTGAGGACCTCAAACTCGGTGATACCGTGAAAATCCTCTCCATGGGACTTGTCGGAACCGTCAGCACGCTTCCGGATCACAAAGGAAATCTGTTCGTACAGTGCGGCATCATGCGCTCCCAGGCAAATGTCAAAGACCTTGCATACGGAGAAACCAAAGCAGCGCCCGAGAAGCCGGTTTTACAAAGAAGCCATACCGGAAGTGTGAAGATGTCCAAATCCATGCACGTTTCCGCTGAAATCAATCTTCTTGGCAAAACCGTGGACGAAGCGCTTGCCGAGCTTGATAAATATCTGGACGATGCCTACCTTGCCCATCTTCCTTCCGTCCGTGTCGTACACGGCAAAGGAACCGGTGCTCTCCGCAGTGCCGTGCAGAGCCATTTGAAGCGCATTAAATATGTGAAAAGTTACCGTCTCGGGGAATATGGAGAAGGCGATGCCGGTGTTACCATTGTCACCTTTAAGGAGTAACGTTAATTTTTACATCGTAACTTTGAAGGTACTGAACAGTTACATGAGATGAATCATCTCAGGAAAGGTAGAATAATATATGGCTGCTAAACAGAAAATTTTAATTGTAGATGATGACAACAATATTGCAGAACTGATTTCGCTTTATCTTACAAAGGAATGCTTTGAAACCATGATTGCCGGCGATGGCGAGACTGCACTTACACTCGCGGACAGCTTTGCCCCCAACCTGATCCTGCTTGATCTCATGCTTCCGGGCATTGACGGCTATCAGGTCTGCCGGGAAATCCGTGCCAAGTCATCCATTCCGATCATCATGCTCTCTGCCAAGGGCGAGATTTTTGATAAGG
>ERZ835051.743-NODE-743-length-36624-cov-14.228281_pt1 | contig 36624 bp, 56 predicted proteins | sample MGYA00519575_ERZ835051 | MGnify/ENA primary metagenome ERZ835051 (study PRJEB31850, sample SAMEA3708769) | human gut metagenome | biome: human gut; feature: human-associated habitat; material: faeces | place: China | collected 2014 ... | reverse complement strand
ATTGCGGGATTTTTATAAAAAAGTTGGCGTAAAGTTGGCGCAGATGTGGCGCACGCGAAAATGTGTAAAATATTACAATAAATATAGAGGATAAAACCATGTACAGAGAATTAAACCTAAATCCAGAACAAAAGCGCGTCGGCGATTGTACTGTCAGAGCCATTGCAGCCGCCACGCATCAAGAATGGGATGCTGTATATGCGGCGCTTGTGTTGACTGGATTTGAACTGAATGATATGCCGTCTGCAAACTATGTTTGGGGCAGTTATCTGCGGCGCATCGGCTGGAAACGTTACACGTTGCCGAACAGCTGCCCGGATTGTTACACCGTTGCGCAATTTGCGAAAGACCACCCGGACGGCACATACATTTTGGCAATGGCTACACATGTTGTGTGCGTGCAGAATGGGGATTGGCTTGATACATGGGACAGCGGCGACGAAACGCCACTGTATTATTGGCAGAAAGGATGATTGACTATGGCGTTTGGCGTACCGTATCAGCCCGGATTTGCACCGGGATATTACCCGATGGGGCAGCAGATGCCGTCGGCCATGCCCGACCAGCTTGCACAGCTTCGACAAGCGGCATATCCGCAGCAGCAACAGACCGCACAGCAGACTGCGCCCATTATTTGGGTGCAGGGAGAAGAAGCGGCAAAGTCGTATCTTTGTGCGCCGGGGAACAGCGTGCTTTTGATGGACAGCGAGAAAAGCTCGTTCTATATCAAAACAGTGGATGCCAGCGGTATGCCGCAGCCGTTGCGCATCTTCGATTATTCGGAACGCACAGCGGCACAGAAACAGCACACACAGGCCGCGCAAGCGCAAGCCGGAGAATTTGTCACCCGTGCAGAATTTGACGCGCTGACAGCGCGCTTTGACGCGCTAACGGCAGACAAACCGCTGACAAAGAAAAAGGAGAGCGAAAATGCCAAATCCTCTGTTTAACGTTTTAGGTGGCGGCAAAATGCCGGGCGCGATGGGTCAATTCCAGCAGATGATGCAGCAGTTTCAGCAGTTCCGCAATAACTTTCAAGGCGACCCCAAACAAGAAGTAGAAAAACTGTTACAATCGGGCAAGATGAGCCAGCAACAGTTAAACCAGCTGCAAGCGATGGCGCAGCAGTTTCAGAGCTTTTTAAAATAGGTTCAAACCGTGCGCACGGTGAACAATACATTCAACTTTTGAAAGGAGTTAAACATGAGTCTTTCTTCGGACGGCACTGTTATGACAATGCCTGTTCAGCCCGCGAATACGGGCAATGGCAACGGCTGGGGCTTTGGCGGCGATAATTTGTTGTATATTATTATTCTCTTCCTGTTCATTTTCTGCGGCTGGGGCGGTAACTGGGGCGGCAATGGCGGCTTTGGTGCTGGCAACGGCGCCGGGGTTGTTGACGGCTATGTGCTGACCTCTGATTTCGCCAACGTTGAGCGAAAAATCGACAGTGTGAACGATGGCCTGTGCAATGGTTTCTACCAGCAGGCGCAGCTTATCAACGGCGTACAGCAGGGCATGAGCAACGGCTTTATGTCGGCTGAAATCAGCCGCGCGAACCAGCAGGCGGCATTTATGCAGCAGCTCTTTGCCATGCAGATGCAGCAGGCCAACTGCTGCTGCGAGACCCGCGAGGCGATTCAGGGCGTAAATTACAATATGGCGACACAGGCATGTGAGACCCGGCAGAGCATCAACACTGGCACACGAGACATCATCGACAACCAGAATGCCAACGCAAGAGCGATCCTTGACGCGATGACCGCCCAGCGCATCGAGGCCAAGGATGCCAAGATTGCCGAGCAGAACCAGCAGCTTTTTGCCGCACAGCTTGCGGCAAGTCAGGCAGCGCAGAACGAGACCCTCAAGGCATACATGAGTGGTCAGCTGGCATACTACAACCCGCGCCCCGTTCCCGCTTTTCCAGTTCCTGCGCCTTACCAGTACGGTAACTGCGGCACCGGCTGCGGCGGGTGCGGCTGCTAACAAAATGTAAGCAACTGCCTACTTATACATAGTAGGCTGTTCAGCCCCCTGGCTGATTTTGCAAAAAGCGGCGGGGCAACAGTCCCGCCGCTATATTTATAGGAAAGGATTGATTTTATGGCTGAATTTACGAATTCCAGCATCGTGAACGTTGCCGCAGGGCAGAATGTGCCGCTTACCGAAACGGCAGTATGCGGAAAAAACTGCATTGTACATCGCGAGGGGGCGGGCATTGTCACCCTGCGGGGCATCACCAACCAGTGCAAAGCGCGTTATAAGGTGAGCTTTGGCGCGAACATTGCAATTCCCACAGGCGGCACAGTCGGTGCAATTACTTCCGCGCTTACAATCAACGGAGAGCCCCTTGTAAGCGCCACTGCAACGGTTACGCCCGCAGCAGTGGAGAATTACTTTAACGTGTTTGTGGCGGCGTTTGTTGACGTTCCGCGCGGTTGCTGCGTGACGGTCACCGCAAAGAACACGAGCGCACAGGCGGTGCTTTTTGCGAACTCGAATCTCATTGCCGAGCGCGTCGGCTGAAAGGAGAATAAAAATGAGTATGAAAACTCTGTATGATCTGAAAGATATGCTGTGCGGTGAGCTTGACGAAATCGGGAAAAAGGGAGAAATGAGCGCTGGCGACCTTGAAACGGTGCATAAGCTCACGGACACCATCAAGAACATCGACAAAATCACCATGCTGGAAGAAGGCGGTTACAGCCGCGACGAAGATTACAGCCGAGATGGTGATTGGAGCGCCAACATGCGCGGCAATTATGGACGCGGAAGCAGCTATGCGCGGCGCGGTTCGCATTATGTGCGCGGGCACTACAGCATGGACGATGGGCGCGATTCACTGATTTCCCGCATGGAAGATATTATGCGCGGGGCTGACAGCAAAGACAGGGAAGTCATCCAGCGCTGCATTGACACGATGCGAAACGGTTAAAGTGAGGTGTAAGGGCTATGGTTGACGTGCGAGAGATTGACGGCGCTATAGCCGAAATCGAAAACAGCGAACTCACCATGACCAGAGTTAAAAATTTGGCAGCGCTGTATGTTGTGAAAAATCAGCGTCTTGCAGATGCGTCCCATTCTTCGCAGAAAGCAAAACTGCAAGAGCCTGTGCGCTACTACGAAGCGGCAGAGCCGTCTACAAGGGCTGCTGTTGGCAGCAGTGACTTTTTACGGGCTGTGTCAAACGTAGACATCGCAGCAGCGCTGAACGTGCTGGATGAGCTTATGTCGGCCTTGTATGTAGCAAACCCTAAAGTTTATAATGGCGTAATGCGGAAATTGGAGCGTTTACAGGATGAGTGAATTTTTGGAGATTGTAAAAAAGGCCGATACCGGGCGAGTGTGGCGTGTGCTGGATGAGTTTATGGATGCGCTGAAAGAAACACGTCCGGATGTGTATAATGATTTGGTACACAGTTTGCAGAGAAAATAGGTAAGTGTGTACTAAAACGTGTACTCGAAAAAGAAAATGCCGTAGATTTAAACGAATCTACGGCATTTGTTGTGGTCGAGGTGACAGGACTCGAACTATACACAATGCTTTTAGTGATTAAAAATATAGCGGTATATTGCTATATTTTTTGCTTTGTCACATACTTTTTCTATTATTTCATACATTTAAGAAAAAAAGTGTGTACTTTTAGTGTGTACTTTTTAGTCCACCAATCTATCAAAGATTTCTTGTAGGTTTTTGGCTGTCCGTTCGTCATCTCCAGCGATGTAGTGGGAGTATGTGCCGTAGGTGTCCATATCCTCGCTATGCCCGACAAGCTGCTTTAACTCGCCCGTTGGCAACTCTTTTGCTATGCTAACAAATGTGTGGCGCAGTTCGTAAAGACTCAGCTCCGGCAGGTCATTAGAGCGCTGATAGCGCTGCCAGCGGTGGTAGTAGGTGTGCATGGATGCCATCGGGAAGATGTACGCCTGCTTTCCAGTCACGGCTTTTTGAGCTTCCAGCACGTCCAGCGCTCGTCTGGATAGCACTACCGTGCGCAATGCGTTTTCGTTTTTTCCCTTCGTGATTTGCCCGTGCGCATTGATAGCCTGCTTCAACCTGCACAAATTCCCGTCAACGTCTTCCCATTGTAGCCCCCGCATTTCACCGGGGCGCATACCTGTTAGCACTTGGAACCTGTAATAATTTATGTATTCATCGTGAACAGATTTACCGCGCATAATGGTCGTATCCACTTTTAGCAACGTGTTCAGCGCTTCAACTGTCAGCACATTCTTTCCTTTTTTTCTGGACGCTGCCGGAATCTGTAACTCATCAAGCTCAAGCGTTGTCCATTTCGATTTTCGGCAAAAATTCACAAACTGCTTGCAGTAGCTGGCATAGTTCTGTAATGTCTTTTTGGATAATGGCTCTTTGCTGTTCCCCTGTGGATGGCGAAACGAATAATCTATAATTTGTTGAAAATCCTGTTCCGTAACGGATTTTATTAACTTATTTCCGATGGCTGGCAGCAAATGGGCGCGGCCAAACGATGCCATGTTTTTGTATTCTGCATCAGACACAAGTTTTTTCTGCTGTAACAACCGTTCCCATGCGTCAGAGACCTTAATGCGTTCCGTCTTTACGCCTTTATCCAACCATTCATCTGCTTTTTTGTTGGCTTCCCGCTGCCCTGTGCGCCCCGGTTTGGCGCTGGTAAAGGTTTTGCGAACGCCGTCTTTCTGCACGTTTATCTGCCAGCGTCCGGCGCTTTCAATCCATTTCGCGGTATTTGTTCTTTTCATATTGCATTGCCCCTTTCTTTGTGATAGAATAAGGGCGGGTTAGAGCTTGTCCGCTTTTATAACCCACCTTTAAGCAGTTTCGATGTTACAGCATCGGAGCTGCTTTTTTTCATGCTTTTTTGCGCTTGAGATGTGTTATAGTCCAATTAAAGGCCTTGACAAACGAGTATTTTTGTGAAAGTGTTGAAATACAACTTTGAGTTGTGTAAAATACAATCAATGGTTGCTGGAAAACAGTCGGGTGCAATCAATATTGTAAGATTTCAAAACTCTTTGAGCGAGACCATCTTTTCCAAAAATGTAGGATGTTACAATACCAGCGGCATCTATCGCAGGAACAGTTGGGTTTTCAACAAGCATCCTGCCGTATCTTTCTTTTGCCATATCAAAAATTTGATCTTCAGTAAAGCCAGCTTTTTTTTGGGTTTTCTTTAGTTCCTGCATAATACTGGGAGCTATAAAAGGATATTGGCAATTCATATCATAAAAAGGTATTTCAAGTAGCATAGAAAAAGCCGTTTCAAACTTTTTTTCGTCTACCAAAAACTCATACATAGAATATCGTAAATCACGACATTTTTTGGGAGACGAAATTGCTCCCATGTATAGTTTATTGTATTTCTTCCATATTAAATCCCGATACGGGATGTCTCTTCGAGCGTTTACGGCGCGGCAAAACTCTGACAAGGAAAAAGTAGCACGAGCGTAAGTTTTTCTGTGCCAAAAATAAACATATTCGTTATTTTTTATTTCTTCTTTTCCCTTTTCGGTCAATTTCCCGTTTTCGGCAAAACCCATTGATTCCAATTTTTTGATTATAGGCCAAACGTCATCAACACCATAATCATAATGCCAGAACTTTGCAACAGGCTTTCCGCTGGAATATTTCTCTAAATAAGAAAGCATTAAAATTTCTGTTGGCTTCAGGCCGTTTTTGTCTGCAAGATCATCAGCGGAAAGCGCCAAGAAATACTCATTTGCACGCTCTTCCTGCTCTGCGTGCCGCTTTTCTGCTTGCGCTTTGCAGTAATTAGTGTATTGCTTTGCAATTTCATCTTTAGTCGGCTCATGTGTAGTTATGGAAACATTTACTTTTGGTTTCGGCTTCAAAAAGTCAAAAAAGCCCATAGTATCACAACCTTATTTGATTGGAGGAATCAGCAATGACAGACACAGAAAAACTTATAAAAATTATTTCAGAATTTACGCCTGATCAGATGACCGATTTTGTAACTGCTGCGCAAGATTTAATAGAGCGCTTGCAAGCTGAGGGTTCTCTTGGCAAAGAGAAATAATTTTTTGTACATCTTGCGGCAAACCAGATATTAGCCCATCGCTTTGTGCGGTGGGCTTTTTTTCGTTTTCGAAATCCCCACGCAGGTCGTCAACGGCGACTCCTAGCAAACTGGCAACATCGGCTAGCATATGCTCTGGCAAATCGCGCCCGTTTGCTAGCATTTCAGACAAATAGCCACGACTTTTTCCAAGCTCTGTACTAATATGCGTGAAGGCAATTCCTTTTTTCTTTGCTATTTTCTTGGCTTTTTCAACGTATCGCACACAAATCACACCGTTTCTTTGTGCATATTGCTAATTCGCTAGAAAATGCTAGAAAGCTATTTACATCTAGCATAAATGCTAGTATAATAGATAGCACAGAGGGCAACAAAGAACCAAGCCCCCTAAAATTCAGCGGACTAGCTAAAAATATGCTGTTATAAATCTCGCAAGTTCATAGTAGCATATTTTCTAGCAATAGTCAACTAGAAAGGAGCTTTTGCTAGGTGAATATTTCGAAAATTGATGCACTGTGCCGAAAAAACAATATTTCCCGCACAATCCTTGAGGAGCGCGCCGGAATCTCAAACGGCGCACTTGGCAAGTGGGAGAAATCGCCCTACGGCCCCAGCATCACGACGCTAAAGAAAGTGGCTGACTATTTCGGCGTGCCGATTGATTACTTGCTAGCCGATAACTAGAAAGATGAAATCGGCTGTAAGCGAACTGATCGCGGAAAGAAAGGAGTAACCACCATGACAAACCTTGCTTTTACAGCGCTTATCAAAAGCAAGGGCTACAACAAACAGCGCCTTGCAGATGTTTGCGGCTTGTCCAGTACTCAGATGTCAAACCGCATCAACGGCGCTAATGATTGGCGCTGGCCGGAGGTTTGCACCGTCTGCCAGATGCTTGACATCTCGCTTGACGAGTTCGCAACCTACTTCCCCTCCGGGCGCGTCAAACCCGGCAAACCGCACGTGCTCACCCGCGAGGAGCGCATCGACAGCGTTCTTGCCGAGCTGCGAGAAATCCTTATGTAGCAGCGGCATTGCGACGCTTAGCCATGCACAGCAATGGCATGGAGGTGCATCGCGTGGCAACGGAACTGCTTCGTTAGATAAGCAAAGGCTAAGCCGTGTATGGAGCTGCAAAGGCAAGGCTTGGTATTGAACTGAATTGCAACGGAAAAGAAATGTCCCGCAGAGCTAAGGCAATGCAAAGAATCGCTTAGCAACGGCATTGCGCGGCATAGCAGAGCAACGGCACTGATTAGCTTCCCTATGGATAGCAACAGCATAGCTCAGAACAGCTTCTCAAGGCAGAGGCAGGGTGCTGCAATTCGACGCGAAGGCATTGCATTGCGACGCGATGGCATGGAATGGCACAGCGTTGCTTGGCATAGGCATAGCATTGAGATTCGACGCGAAGGCATGGCGATGGACGCAGTGAACAGAGATGCAAAGGAATAGCAATGCTCAGTTTAGCTTCGGAATAGCGCGGCCTTGCTAAGGCTCCGAAAAGCAACCGATTTTATTTAAAAAGGAGACAACCACCATGAAAGTAAAAATCACCCTTTTGGAAGAAGTTCTCGGTTCTTCCCCCAGCAACGAGGAATTGCTGGCAACCTATATTTCCAGCAAGGCCCCGACAGATGACCTGACCGCTGAAGAAATTGCCAACATCAAGGCACAGAACGCAGAGGACAGAATCACCGTTTTCCCCAAGACCGCCGATGGTAAGCCGTTCCTGTACGACTATCAGGTCAAGGGATTTTTCAAAGATTCCTGCAAGATGCTTGCTAAGGCGGGCAAGTCGGGCTATCCGGGCGGCAAGGCCTGTGCCGCTATCAAGGCTTACAAACAGGCGATTGACGGCCAGATTTTCGTTTTCCCGCGTGAAATCCCCTACGACCTTCACGGCATGAAGCTGGATTTCTGTGAACGTCCCCTGCGCGCGCAGACCCCTATGGGCGAGCGCGTGAGCATCGCCAAGAGCGAGAGCGTCCCGGCAGGGTCAACGGCAGAATTTGAAATTCAGTGCCTTGACCCGAAGCTGGAAGATATGGTGCGCGAATGCCTTGATTATGGCGTCCTGCGCGGGCTGGGTCAGTGGCGAAACAGCGGCAAAGGCCGCTTTGAATGGGAGGAAATCAAAGAATGATGACCAAAACAAAAACGCCGCCCTGGTGCACCACCACCGGAACGGCAAAAAAACAGAGCATCGCAAAAAGCTCTAACTATATTCTATCACTGAAACGCGCCGCCGTCAAGCTGGCCATCACCGCAGATTTGCTGCTGCTGCTGGCAGCGCTCGGTTCTCTCAACGTCCCCACCACCATCGCCGCCCTGCTGGCGCTGAATCTGCTGTGCGGACTGTATTTTAAGGAGGAATCCCGCCATGAAGAAATTTGAACTCACCGATGAATTTATAACAAACGCTTTCGGTAATAAGCTGTTCCGCATCAAGGCTCTTGTCGATTTCGGCACCATAAAAGCTGGCGAACTTGGGGGCTTTGTGGAAAAGGAAGAAAACCTCTCCAGCGATGACAATGCCTGGGTCTACGGCGATGCGCGGGTCTACGGCAATGCGTGGGTCTACGGCAATGCGCGGGTCTACGGCAATGCGTGGGTCTCCGGCAATGCGTTGGTCTCCGGCGATGCGTTGGTCTCCGGCGATGCGCGGGTCTCCGGCAATGCGTTGGTCTACGGCGATGCGTTGGTCTACGGCAATGCGCGGGTCTCCGGCAATGCGTGGGTCTCCGGCGATGCGCGGGTCTCCGGCAATGCGTTGGTCTCCGGCGATGCGCGGGTCTCCGGCGATGCGCGGGTCTCCGGCAATGCGCGGGTCTACGGCAATGCAGACTACGCCGTTGTTACAGGCTTTGGTCACTGCTTCCGCGCGACCACATTTTTCCGCGGCAAGGATAAAATTCTCCGCGTACAGTGTGGTTGTTTTTATGGTGATTTGGCGCAGTTCCGCGAGATCGTCAAGAAAACCCACGGCGACAGCAAATACGCTAAAGAGTACCTCGCAATCGCCGACTTGATGGAGCTGCATTTTTCTTATGAGGAAGAAAAGCAGGAGGCCGCAGAATGACCAGCTTTTGGGGGCATCAAGATAACCCCTTTCCGCCTGCCGAGCCCCGCCGACCCCGCTGCCCTGTATGCGGCGAGGAATGTGAAACCCCCTGTACCGTCAAGGCAATGAGATTCTCGGCTGCGACAACTGCATTGTGGAGGTCAACGCATGGGAATGGAAGGAAGAGCAGGAGGAACAATAATGAAATTTTCTGATGTTTGCAAGTTGCTTAACGCTTGCACCGTGCTGAAAGAAACAAAGCGCTGGTTTGGCTATGTCAATGAGAACGGCGTTTTTTTCAGCAGCACGCTTGATTTCAACGAAGCTGTAAAGCTGCTGAAGGAAAAATCCTACATCTTCATCCAGCGCGGCAAGCTGACACGGTACGCGGTCACGGGCGACCTTCGGATTGAAATTTCTGTGGACGGCATCCAGCTGGTGTCCTTTCTTCCGAAGCGGCTTTATTTTGACGCCCCCGCCCCCGCAGAGTGCTACCGCATCCACCTTGTAACTCCTGACGAATCGAGTCCGGAAATCCCCGACCACGAAATCTCGGAATCGGAATATATCAAAACTAAAAATATGGAGGTAAACGAATGGAACAGAGCTTGCAGGTAATCACGCTGCGCCAGCTTCCCATCATTGAGGAGCATTTGCAGCTTGTCAAGGAAAAAATTGAAGCCCGGACAAATCAGGTTGCGCAGATGGCCGTCACGGAGGAGACCCGCGCCGACGCCAAAAAAATGCGTACTGAGCTGCGCAAAGAATTTGACGCTATGGAAACACAGCGAAAGCGCGTAAAGGCCGATATTATGGCCCCCTATGAGCATTTCGAGACGCTCTATAAGGAATACGTCTCGGAGCCGTATAAGAAGGCAGATGCTGCACTGGACGGCCAGATTAAGGAGCTGGAACGCGGCATTGTTGAGAAAAAGACGGCTGAAATCAAAGACTATTTTGCAGAGCTTTGCAAGGCCAACAATCTCGATTGGCTCAAGTATGAGCAGCTCAACCTGAAAGTCGGCTTATCCACTACCGTCAGCGGCGTCAAGACTGCTATGACGGCCACCGTTTTGCAGATTGCTGCCGATGCTGCCGAGCTTTCCCAGAACGCCGATGCTGCCGAGCTTCTGGTTGAATACCAGAAGTCGCTGAATATGGCGCTTGCTCTTAGCACCGTCCGCGCACGGCATGAACAGATTGAGCGCCAGCGCTGCGCGGAGGAGGAACGCCGCGCACGAATTGCAGAGCAGAAAGCCGCTGAGCAGAAGGTTGAGCAAGCCATTGAAATGCAGCGCGAGACCGTACAGCCGCCGGTCGAGGAGCTTTCCGCACCGGCCCCCATTGAAGAGCCGGAACCCACCGCATTGAGCGAGCCTGTGAGCGCAGAATCCGAACAGGTATTTGAATGTCGTTTTTTGGTTCGTGGCACTATCGACCAGCTGAAAGCCTTGAAACAGTATATGGAGAAGGAGAAACTTACTTATGAATCAATCTAACCAGTCCATGACGGCACAGAGTATGCCGTTTTCCGTTGCGGTGAACACGCCGTCTATGCAGCGTCTTATTTATAACGCACTGGGAGACCCGGAGCGTTCCCGCCGCTTCACGGCCAGTATCGTAAGCGCTGTTTCTGTCAATCCTTCCCTGCAGTCCTGCGACCGCAACACGGTGATTTCCGGCGCACTTCTGGGCGAAAGCCTCAATCTCAGCCCATCCCCGCAGCTGGGCCAGTATTACCTTGTTCCGTTTAAAAACAGCAAGAAGGGCTGTTCGGATGCCCAGTTTGTTTTGGGCTACAAGGGATATTTACAGCTGACTATGCGCAGTGGCCAATATAAGAACATCAATGTGACCGTGATTAAGCAGGGCGAGTATCTTGGACGCGACCGCGAAACCGGCGAACCCCGATTTTCCTTTGTAGAAGACGATGACAAGTGGGAGTCCCTGCCGACTATCGGCTATATGGCCTGTTTTGAGTATCTCAACAACTTCCGCAAGGTACTGTATTGGAGCAAAGAAAAGGTGATGTCTCACGCTGACCGATACAGCCCTTCTTTCAGCCGCAAGGCCTATGAAAACATCCTTGCCGGAAAGGTTCCGCAGAGTGAAATGTGGAGGTACTCTTCTTTCTGGTACAAGAATTTTGACGCCATGGCCAAGAAAACCATGCTGCGCCAGCTCATTTCTAAGTGGGGCATTATGAGCATTGACCTTTCAACAGGGTTTGATGCCGATGGAAAAACGATTTCGGCCGACGATTCCGGCAACCTTGTTCCGGAGGAAGAGCCTGTGCAGCAAGATGCACTTCCGGAAACTACTGCGCAAGAGACACAGCCCAGCGCACAGTCCGAACCGCAGAAAATTGACCTGAACGCCTTGTAATATGGAATGCCGGATAATTTCCACCGGCAGCCGGGGAAACGCCGTAATTCTTCAAGACACAATACTGATTGATTGCGGCGTTCCTTTTTCTCGGCTGGCCGCTTCGGATGTTAAGCGCCTGCGGCTTGTACTTCTTACGCATATACACAGCGACCATTTCAACCGCTATACATTGCGCAAGCTGTCAAAAGAACGTCCTACACTGCGCTTTGCGTGCTGCTCCTGGCTGGTCACTCCTCTTGTAGAGTGCGGTATCAGGTATGCGCAGATTGACGTGATACAGCCCGATAAATGGTACGATTATAAGCTATGTAAAATAAAAGCGCAGGAAACCACGCACGATGTAAAAAACTGTTGCTGGCACATCTGCACACAGGCAGGAAAAGCAATCTATGCGACAGATACCGGAAATTTGAACGGCATAACCGCTAAAGGATATGACTTGTATCTGATAGAATCCAACTACACACAGGATGAGATACAAGACCGTATTGCGGAAAAAAAGGCAAACGGAGAGTATCTGTACGAAAAGCGCGTTATGAAATACCACTTAAGCCGCGAGGCGGCAAACGACTGGCTGGTACAGAATATGGGGGCTGCATCACAGCTCATCTATATGCACCAGCACGATTGTAAGGATAACTGAATATGGCCGAATTAGCATACATCAAATTATGGGCAGAGTTTGAGAAATACTTTGGTGTACTCGGTGCCGTTGAAGTAGGGCGTCTGATACTTGGAGCGCAGGAATATGCGTTTCACGGAACAGAGCCACAGTTCACCGGGAACGAACGGATTCTTTGGCCGGTCTTGAAAGAATCAATCGACAAGGATAAGGCGTACAACGAAAAACAACAGTCTAACGGCTTAAAAGGTGGACGCCCAAAGAAAGCCAGAGAAACCCAACAAAACCCAGAGAAACCCAACGAAACCCAAGATAACCCAGAGAAACCTCACATAGTAAACAGAAAACAGAAAACAGAAAATATAACTACCACCACCACCAACGCGGGCGCACGCGAGGGGCCGGAAGCAGATGAAGCCCTCAAGCGCTGCATTGCATACTATGAGCAGAACATCGGCGCTATCAACCGCGCTGTGTTTGATGAAATCCGCGCAAAGCTGCAGGAGGTGGAGCCAGACCTTATCTGTGAGGCAATCCGGCAGGCCAGCTTGTGCAATAAGCCCAGCTGGAAATACATTGCCGCGATTATCGCCTACTGCATCAAGCGTAACATCCACACCCGCGATGCTTATTTGAACGCAGAAGCGCAACGCAGGGCACAACCAACGCAGATCCGCGCACCGCGCAGAAAGACCGCACAGGAGGAATTTTTGGAAATGGCAAAAGGAGGTGTACCCGGTGGACAAGCAGCAGACAGCGGCGCTTTTGGCAGTAGCGACAACCTACTGGCCGAATATTAACCGCAACACCGATACCGCCGCAATGGTGTCGGCGTGGGCGAAATCCTTACAGGACGTTCCCTACAATGCCGCCGAACGCGCCATCGTTGAGCTTTCCCGCAAGTGCGACTTTCCGCCTTCGCTGAAAATGGTGGTGGATGAAGCGTCAAAGCACGCCGCATACAAGCCGGAAATCAACTGGAGTATGCGCCTTGCGTGGGACAGATTCTCCGAGCTTGGCATTCCACTGCCGGGCTGGTTTTCAACAGGTGTTCGGCAGCTTGGCAGCGCAGCACCGAGCGAATATACGCGGGCCTTGACCGCATCGGAGGAATAAATCATGCTGAATGTAATTGCAATGCAGGGCCGATTGGCTCGTGACCCGGAAATGCGCCAGACCACTACCGGCAAGAGCGTGGCATCATTCACGTTGGCTTGTGATAGAGGCCGCAAAGACGCCAACGGCAACAGCCAGCCAGACTGGATTACCTGCACCGCATGGGAAAAGACCGCCGAGTTTATCTGCAAGTATTTCCAGAAAGGCGCTTTGATTGCTGTTGATGGACGCTTGCAGAGCCGCCAGTATCAGGACAAGAACGGCCAGAACCGCACCGCGATTGAGGTGGTTGTGCAAAACGTTAACTTCTGCGGAAAGTCTGATTCTTCCGCCCACCACGCCGACCGCACACAGGGTGAGCCGAATGTCGGCTACTCCAACGGAAACGCGGACGATTTTGCAGAGATTGAGGACAACGGCGATTTGCCGTTTTGACGGAAAAGGGTAACACATGACCTATCAATACACGATTCACCTGCCGGGCATCTGGTACAGCGAAAAGTATTTCAGTAAAGTGAAGGAGATAACGCTGTGATTCATTTGGGCGATATTACAAAAATAAAAGGGGATAACATTCCACCGGTTGACGTTATAACTTTTGGAAGCCCGTGTCAAGATTTATCTATCGCCGGCAAACGCGCCGGCCTTTCAGGTGAACGAAGTGGTCTTTTTATGGAAGCCGTTCGCATTATCAAAGAAATGAGGGAAGCGACAAATGGACAATATCCCCAATATGCCGTCTGGGAAAACGTTCCCGGAGCATTTAGCTCAAACAAAGGCGAGGACTTCCGAGCCGTCCTGGAAGAACTGGCACGAATCAAAGAAGCTGGCATTTCAATCCCTGGACCTGACAAAAGCAAATGGGCAAAAGCAGGACTTATCACAGGAAACGATTGGAGCATTGCTTGGCGAACCATGGATGCTCAGTATTGGGGAGTTCCCCAACATCGATTGCGCATCTCGCTTGTCCTCGATCTTACAGGCGTGCGTGCCGGAGAAATACTATTTGAGCCGGAAAGCCTGCGAGGGCATTTTGCGCCGGGCATCACGCCGGGGCAAACAACTGCCGGAGCTATTGAAAACGGCGCTGGAACAGCAGATCGAGCGTTCACTTTGAAAATTCGTTCTGGGTGTGAGGGTGGCGGCAAGGGCGCGTTGGTGCAGACCGAAAAGAGCGCCACCCTTTCCACTTTACAAGATCAGACGCTTTTTGCGGCAGAACCGACATTCCGTATTCAAGGCAACACACTTGACCGTCCTGCCGATGCGTTCGCGCTTGACTGTCGCAATATGACTGCTAATGCGGAACTGTCCGCAACCTTGCAAGCTAAAAGCAACAATGGACAAAGCCTCAATTACATCAACCCCGTTTGCTACGCCGCCACTACAGAACCCAATATGGTTATCTGCGATGATTGCTCTCCGGCTATTCGCAGCAGGGATTACAAAGACCCGAACATTGTCTGCTATGATGCACGCGGCAACGACGATGGGAAGACGTCTCCTACCATAACGGGTGACCACAACAGTCGCATTACAGATTATACTTCTGTCATCATCGAAAAAATCACTCGCTGGATCGTGCGGCGTCTGACCCCTACCGAGTGTGAGCGCCTGCAGGGCTATCCCGATGGGTGGACAGACCTCGGAGAGTGGATAGACAGCAAGGGCAAGGCCCATAAGGACGCTGACACGCCCCGCTATAAAGCACTGGGTAACTCCATCGCCTTGCCGCAGTGGTACTACGTTCTCGGCGGTATCGCTGACCGCTCGCCAGATAATGCCGCCCTTGGCAGTTTGTTTGATGGTATTGGTGGATTCCCGTATGTGTGGGCACAGCTACACGCTGGTCGCAAAGAGTTATGCGTTTGGGCCTCGGAGATTGAGGAGTTTCCCATCGCTGTTACAAAGAAATGGTTTGCCGGTGAATGACATGATCCAAAAATACATTATCTCCCTGCCCACCATCACCAAAAAGAACTCCAATCAAATCCTTACCAACCACCGCATCGGCAAGCCGTTCATCGCCACCAGCAGGCAGTATAAGCGTTACGAACAGGCCGCTATGTGGTATCTCACCCCAAAGCCAAAAGCCCCGCTAGCAGGCCGCTACCGCGTTGCCACGGTGTTCTATATGCCGACACGCCGCAAAGTAGACATAACGAACTTGATGGAGGCTGCCCATGACATCCTTGTCGCCGCCAAAATCCTTGCCGACGACAACAACACAATCATTGCCAGCGTGGACGGTTCCCGCGTTATGTACGACAAAGAAAACCCCCGCACCGAAATTTTTATCGAAGAATTGGAAGTGTGACCCATGAAAGCCAGACTTCATCCCACCCCGGCCATGCAAAAAGCCATAGACGCCTATGCAGAAGCTAAAATTCAGGGCATCCAGAGCCATGCGCAGGAGGCCGTCATGAAGGAGCGCAACGACATTCGACACCCGCGCCACCTATCTGTGCCTGCTGGCGTGCTATCAGGTCGGTCTTTCTTCCCGCACCCTGAAACGGATTCAGGATGCAATGACCGGCCCCGTTGCTGATAAATACAATGAGTACCGCAATGACCAGCTTGCCGACCTCTGGGCGCAGGTAACACTGCAAAGCATCGGCATTGAAGCACCCAAAACAAAGGAGCCGCTATGACCACAACAAAATTTTGCAAGACCTGCGGGAAAATCATGTGGGACGTACAGCCTACAAAGCGCTATTGCGATTCCTGCATCCACAAGCGCAATATCAAAAGCGCGCAGGCATCCTACCAGCGCCGCAGGGATGCCGGTGTTTTGAAAAAAAGCAAGAAACCCGCCACGCATCCCTGCCTGAAGAAAACCATAAAACCAATTGAGCAATGCGTCCGCGAAGCCGCAGCCCTGGGCCTGACCTATGGGCAGTATGTAGCCTGCGGGCTGGATAAGGAGTGTTTGTAATGGGATTTGATATTACAATCAGCCGCTACGATGTTGGTAAATGCCAGCACTGCGGCAAGCCAATCAAAGGCACAATGAAAGACTATGAGTATTCCGGCGGGCGTGTCTGGAAAGAGTATCTCGAAAAAATCGGCTATTATGTGCCTTATGAAATACGAGAGAAAGAACCAGAACGCGATTTTTACGGAAAGGATATGACGCTCACATCCGAACAAGCAAAAGACCTTGTAATTTTTGCAAGAGAACACGATGTATTCGATTGGGTAAGCATTAAGAGGCTGGTCAATTGCGCCATAGAAAACGGAGATTTTGTAGTTATAAACGCAGATTGGTAAGGAGTAAGACTATGGACGCAATGAAATTTTGTAAACAGTTAGATAGGATTTGTAAAAGTCACTTTTAGTGTGAAAGCTGCCCGCTTGGAGATGGCAAGTGCTCAATTCGCTATATCGGCAGAAATGGAGAAAGCGGTGTGAAAATAGTCGAGCAATGGGCGAAAGATCACCCCGTCAAGACCCGCCAGAGCGAGTTTTTGAGGATGTTTCATAATGCCGCCTTTTGTCAAGATGTTATAGATATATCGCCATGCAGCATCGAAAAAGAAATGAAAAAATGCTGCGGCGATAGGAATTGTGGCGAATGCAAAAGGACTTACTGGCTTGCGGAGGTAACCGACAATGGTAACGTTTATTGATGATGATGATATCGAACTCAAGCCTTGTCCGTTCTGTGGTTCTACAGCCGGGTTATATGTAAGCTATGAAGGCAGGTATACAGTGCGGTGCAACTACTGTCGCATCGGAACTGTCCTCACAAAAAACGAACAGGACGCGATTGAGTTGTGGAATCACAAAACGGAGGTAACAGACAATGACTGACATAACAACCCTACGCCCCGGCGAGCACTTCATGTTCAAAAGCTTCGAATGGGTATGTCTTGACCCGAATCACCCTGACGGCGGCGTGTTGGCCATTATGGCAAAGCCGTGGGCAAAAGATGTCAAGTTCTGCCCAAGTGGTAAATTCGCCGATAAGATGGGCAACTTGAATAACTACCGCACCAGTAATGTGCGGGGAATCCTATCTGATATGACGAACTCTGTTTTTGGTGGGAAAGGTCTACTGGCACATACCGTTGACCTTGTTGCAGACAACGGTGACCGCGCCTATGGAACGGTGAAAGACGCCGTTTTTATCTTGACTTGCGACGAGTATCGCAAGTACCGCGAGTTCATCCCACACTACGACATAGAAAGATTGATTTGGACTGCCACGCCTTTGGGCTGTGGTGATGAGGATTCCGACGCATGGGAATCGAGCGTCGTTCGCACTATGAACACGAACGGTCTGCTGTACAACTACGGTGCGTACAACGGCGGCGCTGTCGCACCGGCATGTATTCTCAATCCAAAATTTCTAAATCTGCGCAAAAACATGGCGTATGTAGAGGAGGTATCAGAATGAATACAACAATAGGCTTCCAGGAGGTGACCCCATGACCATCATCCTTATTATCGCCGTCGTCTGTGTTTACGACCTGTGCGGCCTGCTCGCCGTCCTGTACATCAACCACACAGACCGAATGGACACCGTAGACGGCGCAGACAACGTTATTGTCCTTGTTTTCTGGCCGCTGCTGGTCGTAACCCGCATCGGCATTGCATGTTATAGAATCATAAAGAGGCTTCTAAAATGACTTCTACCACAGGAGGTGACCCCCATGACAAAACAGCAACTAGTTGATGAATACGCCCGCAAACATCTTTGCGCAACGTGCGAGTGGAAGAATGGCGATATTTGCACGCTGCCGCGCTGCATGAAAATGGAAGAAAGGAGCAAAAATGAGAGAAAGACCGCTCAACCTAGATGAATATGGAATTTCAAAAGAAAGATACCTTGAATTAAAGCACTTTTGCAAAAGATACGCTGAAATGCGGTTGGAAATTGCTAGTGCAAGAGAGCTTGATGCTGTTTCAAATGACGGTTTGCCGCACGGAAACGGAAAGTCAGACCCAACAGCTAGAAAGGCGGACAGAGCGCTAAAGTTAAGCACAGATGTCAGAATCATTGAGGACGCGGCAAGAGAAGCAGACCCTTTAAACTGGTGCGCTCTGTTGAAAAACGTAACAGAGGGAACGGCTTACGAATACCAGCCTGTGTATTGCGGAAGACGGCAGTTTTACGAAAGCAGAAGAAAATTTTTCTGGCTTTTGGACAAGAAAAAAGGGTAACTGTGGGGACGTTGTCAAGTGGTATTATGAATATGCTGGGAACTGTAAAGAGGGTACATTACAGTTCATAGCAAAACCTCCTATTCTCGATACTGACAGCCGGGAAAGACCGGCATTTTATTTGCTGCATAGCCAGCCGCAAACTTGGCCTGACAAGTCAATACGGCAAGGGCGCTGCGCTCCGCAAGCTACGGCGTGGCAAAGGTGCAAGACCCATGTGCAGTACCAACAGATCGCGGCAAGCCTCTGTTGCACAAGTTATTAAAAAAGTGAATTTCATTTTTAATTTATACCGACTTGGACACAGTTAATTAAAATGAGCTTTACTTTTGGCCTACAAAGAGTGCAACACGCGCAACTGACGCGCCTTTATGCGGGTGTAGTTCAATGCAGAACTGCGGTCTCCAAAACCGCAAGATGAGGGGTCAAGACCTTCTACCCGTGCCAGACGGCAAGGTCGCAACCTGTCTGTGTGAGCGTGCGCGGTATACCTCACAAATGATGACAATGGTCGTGCAAACGGCAAGCCGCACATGCCCTTGTAGCTCAATGGCAAGAGCCTTGGTGTGCCGGTTCAAGTCCGGCTGAGGGCACGTGCTGGGTCGCTCCCACCGGTGAAAGCCCGGCGTAGGAAACGCGATAGATAACCGACACAGCAGAAACCGTAAACCAGCAGACGGGATATAAAACGGGTTGGATGCCGCGTTGTGATTTCCTGCGCGGAATATAAATAGAGGAAATCAAAAAGCGTTGCGGACTTGCTACCCGCAACGGGTGAGGTCGGCACAGCAAAAACCGACAGGGCGGGAACGCGCGTTCCTCCGGCGCAAAGGGGTTTTGGGGGATATAAGCCTACACAAATTGTGTGGGCTTTTTGTGTTTGAAAGCGAGGTGATAAAGTGGCATCAAAAAAAAATCCGGTGGGCGCACCACCTAAATACAGAAGCGCAAATGCAATGCAAGAAAAGATTGATGCCTATTTTGAAGCCTGTAAAGGAAAGCCGTTCTTAGACGATAACGGCGAACCAATGCGAAATAAAAACGGCTATATCATCTATGACGATAAAAAGCCGCCTACTGTGACAGGGTTGGCGCTTGCACTTGGTTTTGCATCAAGGCAGGCGCTTTTGAATTATCAAAACAAACCAGAGTTCAATGACACGATTACGCGCGCAAAAGCTCAGTGCGAACAGTACGCCGAAGAAAGATTATACGACAAAGACGGCTCCGGCGGCGCACAGTTCAGTTTGCGGGCAAATTTTGGATGGGATGACAAACCGAAGCAAGAGAGCGCGGGAACGGTGAATATTATTTATGATGTGCCAAGAGAATAAACATATCAAGGATATTATTTCGCCAGCATTTTATAAGCCGTTCTGGGACATTGAGGATGGTAAAGTTCAAGAGTTTGTGGCAAAAGGCGGACGTGGCAGCACAAAGTCAAGCTTTATTGGCGTTGAAGTCATTTTGCAGCTGAGAGCACATCCGCAATGCCACGCGGCAGTGTTCCGCAAAGTCGGCAACACACTGCGCACAAGCGTTTATGCGCAAATTGTCTGGGCTATCAATGAGCTTGGCTTGCACGACCATTTTCGCTGCACAGTTTCTCCGATGGAATGCACCTATTTACCTACTGGGCAAAAGGTGCTTTTTTTTGGTATGGACGACCCAGGCAAAGTAAAGTCAATCAAGATGCCGTTCGGGTACATCGGGATTGCGTGGTTTGAAGAGCTTGACCAGTTTGACGGTGAAGAGCAAATCCGAAATGTGGAGCAATCCTGCTTGCGCGGCGGTGACTGGTTCATCACGTTCAAGAGCTTCAACCCCCCTGCAATGGCGCGGAACTGGGCAAACGGCTACGCGCTGAAAGCCCGCGAAGGCAAGCTGGTACATCATTCCACCTACAAAACAACGCCGACGGAATGGCTCGGAGAGCGGTTCCTGGCCGATGCTGAATACTTGGAGCGCACAAACGAAACAGCATACCGGCATGAGTATCTTGGCGAGGTTGTCGGCAGCGGCACGGCAGTATTTGAGAATCTGCGCATTGAGAAAATCACCGATGAACAGATTGCAAGCTTTGACCGCATCAAGCGTGGCGTTGACTGGGGTTGGTATCCTGACCCGTGGGCATACAACGCTATGCACTATGACGCGGCACGTCGAACGCTATACATCTTTGATGAGCTGACACGGCGCAGAACCAGCAATAGGGACACAGCACAGCTGCTTTTGGATAGAGGGCTGACGCGCGAGGACAAGGTCTGCGCGGATAGCGCCGAGCCAAAATCCATCGCCGACTATAACAAGTACGGCGTGAAAACATTCCCTGCCCGCAAAGGACCGAAATCGGTTCGCTATGGCACAAAGTGGTTACAAATGCTGGAAGCGATTGTTATTGATCCAGAACGATGCCCGGACACAGCAAAGGAATTCAGCGAGTACGAGTACGAGCGAGACAGCAAGACGGGGGAAGTGCTGGAAGGCTACCCGGATTTGAACAACCATCACATTGACGCAGTGCGTTATGCGATGGAAAACACAGCGAACAAAGCCGGAGACAATACGGCAATGAAGTATCAAAGCATTTACAGATAGGCGGTGAGGGAAAATCAGAACGTATCAAGACTTTGTGGAGGTCGGTAAAGATGAACGTTCCCGCATGGGGTTTGTGTTTGACACCATCAACGATTTTAAAGGGCAGAAAAAGACGCGGGACATGCTAGACGCAAAGCTGTATTATTGGGGCGAAAATCCCACAATCAACCGCTATGAAAAAATGGTGTACGACCTTGAAGGGAAAGCGCATCCCGATATGTACACAGCAAATCACAAGATTGCCAGCAAGTTTTTTGGATTTGTTGTAGACCAGGAAGTTTCTTACCTGCTTGGCAACGGCGTTTCGTTTAACAGTGAGGCCACAAAAAAGGCACTTGGCGCTACGTTTGATGAAAATATTATGGATGCTGCCCGCCATGCGTTGATTGGTGGGCAGTCCTTTGTATTCTGGAATCTTGACCATATTCAGGTGTTCGCGCCGGAGCAGTTTGTGCCGCTATACGATGAAGAGGACGGCGCATTGAAAGCCGGAATCCGGTTCTGGCAGATTGACCCAGACAAACCGCTGCGGGCAACTCTGTACGAGATGGACGGTTACACTGACTACATCAAGCCGCGCAACGGTGAAGTGCGCAGTTTAAACGGAAAACTGCCGTACAAGTTGAAAGTACGCTACTCGGAGATTGACGGCACAGAAATTTATGACGGTGAGAATTATCCCGGATTTCCCATTATCCCGCTGAAAAACGGTGAACTGGCACGCAGCGAACTGTGCGGCAGGAAAAACACCGTTGACGCGCTAGACCTTGCCAGCAGCAACATGGTAAACAATGTGGATGAGGGCAATCTCATCTATTGGGTGCTGACAAACTGCGGCGGCATGGATGAAATTGACGATGCAAAGTTTGTGGAGCGGCTTAAAACCACCCACGTTGCCCATGCAGATGGTGATGAGGGCGCAAAAGCCACGCCGAAAAGCATTGAAGCACCGTTCCAAGGGACGCAGGCAACCATTGACATGCTGACCAAAAAGCTTTACACGGATTTTCAGGCGTTTGACGCATCTGCCGTGAGTGCCGGAAACCAGACGGCAACGGCCATCAAGGCAAGCTATGTTCCGCTGGATTTGAAAACGGACAAGTTTGAAAGCTGCGTGACGCGCTGCATCAAGGGCGTTTTGGCAATTGCCGGGCTTGATGATGAACCAACTTACACGCGTAACCAGATTATCAACAAGCAGGAAGAAGCGCAGACCGTGATGCTGGGTGCGGAGTATTACGATGATGAATACATAACAAAAAAGCTGCTGACCATTCTCGGCGACGCAGACCAGTACGAGGAATTGATGAATCGAAAGGCGGCAGAGGAGTTAGACCGCACGACAGAAGGAGAGGGATGACAAGATGTTGAATTTTGAAAACCTCGACAAAGCTAACTTTTTAGGCATTGGCAAATACGATGCGCCGATTATCCAGCCGGAACAACTTGATGTGCGGCATCTGGAATGGATTCCGTTCAATTTTGCTAAAACCTGTACGGACTGCGCAACAAAAGGCGTTCACTTTTTCGTGGATGATTATCAATTCCAAAGGGTGTGGAATCAGCCGGACAAGTACATTCCGCTGCTGCGAAAATTTGGCGCTGTGTGTGCGCCTGATTTCTCAATGTATACGGATATGCCGCTTGCTATGCAGATTTACAATCATTATCGCAAGCATTGGTTGGCGGCATACTGGCAGCAATGCGGGATTCACGTTGTGCCAACCTTGTGCTGGAGCAATGAACAAAGCTACGAGTGGTGTTTTGACGGCGAGCCGCAGCATTCTATTGTGGCGATTTCCAGCGTGGGAACACAACAAAGCAAGCAGAATCAAGCGCTGTTTGAAAAAGGCGTTCGAGCGGCATTGGCAAGGCTTGAACCCAGTGAAATTTTGTGGTATGGCAAATGCCCTGAAGAATTTGACTGGAACGTTACTAGGATTCAGCCATATTATAAGCGAGTAAAAAGGAGATGTGAGAATGGGCGGTAGAGGTTCTGGAAGCGGCAGGGGCGGCAGTAGTGCGAGTATAGGCACCTTAAAAGAGAGAGAAAAAAGCCTGAATTCCCAAATTGACAAACTGAACAAAAGGTTGGCGGATTACGCATCAAAAAACCCTGCGTGGAATATGCCTGGCGGATATTACGATGTGCAAAGAAAAAAACAGGCGCTTGAGTCAAAAAGACGTACACTTACAAACAAGATAATAACTGCGAGTAAAAATTCGTCTGATAAAAAAACAAGTGGGAAAACATTTGTGAATTCTTTTGGGGAAGCTACAAAAAGAGAAATCACAACTTCAACGTACAAAAGCAGCCAAGCGAAACTAAGCAAAGAAATTATGGGGTTCGTAGGCGGTACTAAAAGAAGGAAATGAGAAAACCTGATTATGCCCACAAACTTACGGATGAACAGCTCGCCGAGCTGGAAAGGCGCATCGCAAAGCTGTACAAAGAAGCTGCGGACGAATTGACCGACACGGTAAAAGCCTATTTTGAGCAGTTTGACAAGCGTGATGCGGCTATGCTTGAAAAGCTGGAGAAAGGCGAAATAACCGAACAGCAGTACAAGCAATGGCGGCTTGCGCAGATGGGCAGAGGCAAGCGCTATGAGGCGTTGCGTGATAAGGTGGCAAATAGATACACAAACGCCAACGAAACGGCTGTAGCATACGTCAATGACGCCACTCCGGGCATTTACACGCTCAATCGCAACTATGCCGCATACAAGATTGAGCAGGTTTCAGACAGCGCAGACTTTACGCTGTGGGATGAACAGACTGTCAGACGGTTGGTCGTTGAACAGCCTGACCTTATGCCGTATTATCCACCGCAGCGTGCATTGCAGCGCGGCATTGATTTGAAGTACGGCAAGCAACAGATTACAGCCAGCGTGACAAGCTCCATCCTGCAAGGCAAGAGCATCCCGAGAATCGCCAATGACTTACAGCGCCGTATGCAGGATATGAACCGCACAAGCGCCATAAGAACGGCGAGAACGGCGGTTACAGGGGCGCAGAACGCGGGACGGTTAGATACTTACCGCGCCGCGCAGGATATGGGTATCAAGCTCAAAAAACGCTGGCTGGCAACGTTGGACAACCGCACGCGCCACGCACACGCAATGCTTGATGGGCAGACGGTCGATGTGGACAAGCCATTTAAGGTGGACGGGTACGAGATTATGTACCCTGGCGACACTTCTGCACCGGGCTATCTTGTGTATAACTGCCGATGCACCCAGATTGCGGAGGTTGACGGCGAGGATACAAACAGCGGCGGCAGACGCGCCAGAGACCCCAAAACGGGGAAATCTGTGCTTGTGGAAGATATGACCTATGCAGAGTGGGCGTGGTGGAAATGCAATGCAGATACGCCTTGAAGACCACAGCGATGAAGTGTTGGAAGCGCTGGAATCCGCTTGCCAGCGGGCGCTGGAAAAGTGCGGGCTGGTGGGTGAGGGGTACGCCAAAAAGCTATGCCCCGTGGACACTGGCAGTCTGCGCAACAGCATTACTCATACAGTAGCAGACAACGGCGAACGGGCCGCCTACGTGGGCACAAACAGCGAGTATGCAGTTTATGTGGAGTGCGGCACGGGCATATATTACCCGGGCGGCAGACAAACACCGTGGACGTATCAAGACGAAAACGGCGATTGGCATCTGACGCACGGACAACGCGCTAAACCGTACATCAAGCCCGCTGTCGCAGACCATGTAGACCAGTACAAGAAAATAATTGAATCCGAGCTGAAAGGCAAATAAGCCTCTCGGCTCTTTTTATTGGGAGGAAAGCACATGAAAAAGATTATTTACATCGCAATCACGATTATGGCTGCGGCGCTGCTTTTGTGCGGCTGTTCCGAAGCCGCCAAAGCAAACTCCAATATTTCTAAACAGGCAGATTACTTTGAGAGTGAACGAAAAATCACCGTATACAACGCCAGAACAGACAAGGTCATTATGGAAGCCGAGGGGTATATGTCTATCTCCAACAATTCCAGTAACGAGCTTGTCTGCACTGTAAAGGTTGGCCCTGATACTTACAGGAAAAATTACATCTACCTAAACAGTTACACGATGTATGTTGTCGAAGACATTACAGGAACACACACAGACCCGTACCATTACAAGCTGTATTTCCACACAAATATGCTGCCCAGCGTTGAAGTGAAACCGTAAAAGGCAAGTTTACCTAGCAACTACCGAGACTTTCTCGGCGGTTACTATTTTTATACGCAAAAACAGCGAAGCACTGCTGTTTTGAATAAATAAAACTCAAATGGCGAAGAACCGCCACCGAAGAAAAGGAGAGAACCCACATGGCAAAATTTACACGCGCTGAAATCCGTAAAATCATTGGCGAAAGCTGCACTGACGAAATTGAAAATCAGCTGGTGGCGCTCCATCTGGGCGTTGTTGACCCGCTGAAGGACGACGTCACGCGGTATAAAGCCGATGCAGAAAAGTTGCCTAGCGTTCAGAAGGAGTTGGACGACCTGAAAGCTCAGGGCGACGGCGGCTACAAGGCTAAGTATGAAGCAGAGCACAAGGCTTTTTGGGACTACAAGGCCAACGTTGACGCTGAGAAAACAACGGCTGCCAAAGAAAAGGCATTGGAGACCGCCCTGAAAAAAGTCGGCATTGCCGACAAACGCTTGCAGTCTGTTGTCAGACTTTGCAAAGGCGATGGCCTGCTGGACAAGCTGCAACTGGACGAGAAAGGCACTATCAAGGATTCTGACAAGCTGGAAACCAGCCTGAAAGAATCTTATAGCGACTACATCGTTACTACCAGCACGCAGGGTGCAAACACACCGAACCCGCCTGCCGGAAACGGCGGCGGTGGTATTACGGCAGAAGCCTTTAAAAAGATGGGCTATGCCGAACGACTGAAACTCTATAAAGAAAGCCCGGAACAGTATGCCGAGCTTGCAAACAACAAAGGAGATTAACACATGGCAGATACTATCCTGACCAAACTGGCAGACCTGATTAACCCCGAAGTTATGGCCGATATGATTTCGGCTAAAATCCCTGACAAAATCCGCGTTGCGCCTTTTGCAAAGGTGGATGACACCCTTGCTGGCGTGCCCGGCGATACCATTACTGTGCCGTCTTACGGTTACATTGGTGACGCAGAGGACGTTGCAGAGGGCGTTGACGTTGACATCAACAAGATGAGCACCAAGGACAAGAAGTACAAAATCAAGAAGGCCATGAAGGGTGTCGGCCTGACCGATGAAGCTGTGCTGTCCGGCTACGGCAACCCTGTTGGCGAAGCCAACGCGCAGCTGGCGCTGTCTATCGCTGCCAAAATCGACAATGACTGCATGGAAGCCTTGCAGGGCGCTACGCTGGTGTATGACGGCACTGCCGCCGCTATCAAATACAGCGGCGTTGTGGACGCTATCGACGTGTTCAACGAGGAGATCAACAGCGACAAGGTCATGTTCATCAACCCCAAGCAGATGGCGACCCTGCGCAAGGATGCTGATTTTATCAGCGCTGACAAGTATCAGGCTGGCGTTGCTGTCACCGGCGAAATCGGCAAGATTGCCAACACCCGCGTTGTAGCATCCCGCAAGGTTCCTTCTATCGAGTATGAGAAGGACAACAGCACCGGCACCATTGAGATTGTCGCTGATACTACCGCCGAAACCTCCACCAAAAAGCATCTGGCGACAATCCAGCCGCATTGCGCTGCTGCTTTGATTGTCGGCGATAAGGTAAAGGCTGCTGCTACCGCCTATTATGCTTGCCCCATCGTCAAGCTGAACGAGGACGGCGAGACTGAGGACGATGTGCCCGCTCTGACCATCTACCGCAAGCGCAATATCAACGTGGAGACCGAGCGCAAGCCGCGTAACCGTTCCACCGAGATCACCGCTGACGAGTTCTACGTTGCGGCGCTGACCAACGAAGCAAAAGTCGTACTGGCAAAGTTTAAAAAGTAATAGGAGGCAGCACAATGCTTGAGGAATTGATGAGGGAATGTCGAAATTACTTCTTGATTCCCGGCGGCGTCCACCCGGACACGTACACCATCAAGGGCGGCAGCATTGCGCTGCCTTTTTTGCGTGCCGGACAGTATTTCCGCATTGTTGGCAGCGTTCTGAACGATGGTGTGTATCAATACGGCAACTGCTCGTTGAGGGATGAAACCTTTGATGGCGCTATCTGGGCCATGGCCGTGCCTGCCGAATTTCTGCACCTTGAAGAAGAAATTAAGGCGTGGCGCACGCAGTACGAGAACGCCGCAAATAGCCCATTTCAAAGCGAGAGCTTTGCGGGGTATAGTTACACCAAATCTACTGCGAGCGGCGGTTCTGGCGGCTCTCTGCCGGGCTGGCAGGGTGTATTTGCATCACGGCTGAACAAGTGGAGGAAATTATGAGCTTACTGGATGCGTTTTCGCGCCGCTGCTGCATTATGGACAAGACCACAAAACCGGACGGCGAAGGTGGTTATGTTGTCGAGTGGACAGAGGGCGCGGAGTTTGACAATTTCGTTTCGCTGGATAGCAGTTTGGAGGCCCGCCGTGCAGAAGCAGAGGGCGTGACCAGCGTATATACCGGCGTTGTCAACCGGGATGTGCCGATTGAGTATGGCAGCGTCTACAAAGACGTTGAAACAGGCGCGTATTATCGCGTAACAAGCCGCCCGGAAGAAAAGCAAGCCCCGAAAACAGCTTCCTCTATGCTGCGCAACTTAATGAGCTTTACGGCTGAACGCATGGGAGGGCTGCCGAAATGACAAAGGGCGCTGCACTACAGCAGTTTTTCGATAGCTTTCTTCCTGCGTATGCTACAAACGCCGTTCCGGACGACGTTGTACTCCCATACTTGACTTATGATGCGGTCTTTGACGCTGAAGGAGGCGCTCCGTCGCTTACGGTGAACCTGTGGTTCTATACGACGTCTGAGGCTGTCCCAAATGCCAAAGCGCAGGAAATCTCGGACTCTATCGGCATCGGCGGAAAGTTGCTGAAATTTGACGGTGGCTACATTTGGATTCGGCGCGGTTCTCCTTTCTGTCAAGCGCTGGCAGATAAAACAGACAAAAACATTAAACGGCGGTATTTGAACATTACCGCCGAATTTTTATGCCAAAATTGAGGTGAAAATATGGGTAAATTTACCGCTATTCCCAAAGATACGTTTGACTCGTTGCAGCTTGACGCTGGTGTGCTGTTGAACACATTCAACCCAGCAAGCATTGCCGCTCCGCAGGACGGCGACATTATCTGCGCCACTACTGGCGGCATCAACGCCACTTGCGTTCCTACCTTCTCCGATTTGGGCGAGGACGTTGACAACTGCCCGGTCAATACCAAAGAGCTGAAACATCTGGACGGCTGGGAGTGCAAAATGTCCTTCACGGCTCTTGGCACGTCCCCTGACAACATCAAGATGGCTCTGGGCTGTGGAGACGTTACCACGAACAAGATTACGCCTCGCCGCGACTTGAAGCAAACCGACTTCAAAGACGAACTGTGGTGGGTAGGTGACCGCGCCGATGGTGGCTGCGTTGCTATCTGCCTGAAAAACGCTTTGTCCACTGGTGGCTTCTCGTTGCAGACTACCAAGAGCGGCAAGGGGCAGATTTCCTGTGAGCTGACTGGCCATGTCTCCATCACTGCGCAGGACGTTGTCCCTATGGAGTTCTACAGCATCGACAGCACGGAGGAATAAAAAATGCGACTGCTTTCTCAGATGACAACCGACGAGACCTGCGATGTCTTGTGCATCGCCGCCCCTCATATCCAGAACATGGCCGATGACAAAAACCTCATTGCAGAGGTTCAACGCAGGCTTCCCAAAGGGGAACATACGCAGATTGACGTCTATAGGTTCGGCCTTACGCGCGTTGTGAATCTTGTTCCCATCTTCTTGAAAGACCACAGAGAAGACCTATATGCGATTCTTTCTCTGTTTAACGGCCTTACCCCAGAAGAATGCGGAAAGCAGGGTTTCTTAAGCACGTTGGCGCAGATTAACGAGCTTGTGAAAGACGAGGACTTCGTTAATTTTTTCAAACAGTCTTTCGGTACGGCGCAGAAAGCGTAATAGTCGCAATCTTAAGCATGCCGAAACTAAGCGCCCGTGCGTTTATGTCGGCACTGCCATACCGAATCAAAGAAAAAACGGATGAAGTGGCATATCGTGTTTATATGTCGGATGTACTTATCACGATTACAAAAAACATGATAAAAACAAAAAGCGAGCCAAAAAGGTACTGGGATATAATCAACCCGCCGCCAGAGGAAACCCGAACAGCGGATGAAATCAAAGAACACATGAAGAACAAGCTGAGAAAACTGGAAGAGCCGCCCCAAAAATAGGGCGGCTCATTTTAGAAGCAGTTTGTCATAATGGCTTTGTAGATTTTATCGTCTACCTCGATTAAAAAGCGTTTACCGCTTGCAACCCACTGGGGGTCTTCTTTCAGCTGAATTGCAATCTGATAAATGCCTTTTTGTTTTGCGGTGACTGCGCCAGCCACGAGACCAGCAGGCCCAAGAAAGGCGCCGCCAACAAGACCACGCATCACACCAGAAGACATAGACTTCTTCTGAGATTCATCCACAACAGAACAATCTGCAACGGTGCTTCTGTCTAATGTGATTGCGGGCATCAATCCCATGTCGAGTTGAACTCGACCAAAAGAAAGATTGACCTTCTTTCCGACGTAATCTCCTGCGATAACTGCATTTTTAGCTTTTGCCATAGCAAAACACCTCCTAAAGCTAGGATACAGCATGGCTAACAAAAAATCAACAAGAAAGGAGTGAGAAGTTGGACGTATTTAATCTAAACGCAAAATTAAGTCTTGATACAGATGATTATGAACGGCAGTTAAACGATGCAAGCGGCAAAACAACATCTTTTTGGGATGTATTCAGCGGAACGTTTCTAGGAAATGCAGTTTTTGATGGCCTGAAAGCTGTGGGAAGCACGATTGTATCTGTTGGCAAATCGGCAGCAGGTGCAGCTCTCGATATTGGAAAAGCATCCCTGAGCAGTTACGCAGACTATGAGCAGCTTGTCGGCGGCGTAGAAACCTTGTACAAGGACAGCGCAGGTATTATTGAGGGCTATGCAAAGAACGCGTACAAGAACGTTGGCCTGTCTGCAAACGAGTACATGGAGACATCAACATCGTTTGCTGCGGCTCTGGTTTCAAGTTTGGGCGGCGATACACAAAAAGCCGCTGAAATGGCGAATACTGCAATTTCGGATATGTCCGATAATGCGAACAAGATGGGCACTAACATCTCGTCCATCCAAGACGCATATAACGGCTTTGCAAAGCAGAACTACACCATGCTTGACAACTTAAAGCTCGGCTACGGTGGCACGCAGGCTGAAATGAAGCGGTTGATAAAAGAAGCCGCTACCATGAAGGACGCTCAAGCGGAACTTGGCGTAACGGTTGATGCAACCAGTATGTCTTATGCGAATATTGTACAGGCGATTCACGTCGTACAGGCAAACATGGATATTATGGGGACGACCAGCAAAGAAGCTGCAACTACCATCCAAGGTAGTACAGCTTCGATGAAGAGCGCCTGGGAAAATCTGCTTACAGGCATTGCAGACCCCGAACAGGATGTTCAGCAGCTAATCAATAATTTCGTAGACAGTCTTCTTACTGCTGCTCAAAACATTTTGCCGCGTATTCAAGAAATTGTCCCAACGCTGATTAACGCCATGACTGAAATAGGTGCACAGTTGGCCCCTGTAGTCAGCACTGTTATTGAAAGCATGATGCCAACCGTCGTAGAAGGTATAGAGGCACTATTTAACGGCCTTGGATTTTTGGCAGACGAGTTACAGCCAATCATTGAGGAATTATTCTCTTTTTTTGGCGATGCGATAGTAAATGCGCTGACAATCGCAATCGAAAATTCTGATTTTAGTGTAATTTTTGATATTTTTGATGAAGTCAAAGAGGCAGTCAACGAAGTAATCCCTGTTATAGAAGACTTGGCTCCTGCCATTGGCGCGGTTGGCACTGCTATTGCTGGATGGCAAATTGGAACGAAAATCCAGAAGATGGTAACTGCTTTCGACGAGGCCAAAGTTGCGGTATCACTGTTCAGCATGGGCCTTTCTGATTCAGAAGTTGCACAGGGCGCTTTGGATGGCGCGCTCAAAGGGTCAGAAGTTGTCGTTGGGCTGCTTACGGGGAAAATTGATTTGCTTTCTTTGGCGCAAGGCAAACTCAAGGCTGCGCAGGCTGCGCTCAACGCTGTTATGTCAGCCAACCCGATTGCAATCGTAATCACGCTGATTGCGGCTCTGATCGGAGTATTTGCCACTCTGTACGCAACGAACGAAGATTTCAGAAATAAAGTCAACGAAATTTTTGAGTTCGTAAAGACCACTGTTGTTACATTCTTCACCGAGACCGTTCCAGAGGCGATTAACAGTGCGATAGAGTGGTTTCAACAGCTTCCCGATAAAATATCTGAGTTCATGACAAACGCCGTGCAGAGCATTGCTGACTGGGCTACACAAACTGCGGAAAATGCCCGCCAAGCTGGCAGTAATTTTATCAATACTGTTGTAGAATTTTTCTCGCAACTCCCGTACAACTTAGGCGTATTTCTCGGCACAGCGCTTGCAAACATCGCAATTTGGGCGATGGAAACGGCAGAGAATGCGCGGCAGGCTGGCTCCCAATTCTTGCAAAACGTAGTTGAGTTCTTTACACAACTGCCCGGCAACGTTTTAACGTTCCTGTCTACCACGATCCAAAACGTCATTGCATGGGCTGGGCAAATGAAGTCCAACGCAATCGACGCTGCATCTACGTTCCTGAATAACGTAATTGAGTTTTTTACTCAGTTGCCTGGAAACATTGCAGAGTGGTTCACAAAAACGATTGAAAAAGTCGTAGAGTGGGCCGAAGAATTGAGGAAAAACGGTGAACAGGCCGCAAAAGATTTGCTAGATGCTGTTGTTACGGGCCTTCAGGAATTACCCGGCAAAATCTTTGATTTAGGCGTGAACGCGGCAAAGAGCTTGCTCGAGGGTATTAAGAGTATGGGCGGCTGGCTGAAAGAACAGGTCGGAAATTTTGTAGATGGCATGGTCTCTGGCTTTACCGGCACGGTGCAGACAAACGGCTCCCACGCTGGCGGTCTGGACTATGTTCCCTATAACGGCTACGTTGCAAACCTGCATCGCGGGGAAATGGTTCTGACGGCTAAAGAGGCCGACAGCTACCGAAAAGGCGAGAAAAACGCTGCTGTTGGCGGCGTGACTATTATTCAAAACATCTACAGTCAGGCCAAAACTGCGGCAGAGCTTATGCGCGAGGCGCAGTATGAGCAGCGGCGGGCGCTTATGATGGGTGCAATTTGAAAGAGGGTGAAGCATGTACACAGCAAGATTTGTGCGGGATGACGGCGAAACGCTGTATTTCGGCTATAATTACGGTTCTATCGTGAATATAGACCCTCTTTCGGATGTAGATGTTGATGTAGCGCTGTCGCAGGGCTTTCAACAGGTCGGTAAGACCTTTGAGAGCGCGACTGTCGGAGAAATCACGCGGGAAGTCAGCGGCTACCTGCTGGGCGACAGCAGGGTGATGAAGCGTAAAATGCTGCGCATTCTCACGCCAAACTCATTCGGCAAGCTGTATTTCGGCGACGGCTATTACTGCAACTGTACCGTGAAGAAAACCCCGGCTTTCAAGCAACGCCGCTTTGACGCTGCTTTTCAGTTTACGGTTCTCTGCCCCTTCCCTTACTGGCTGGCAGCTGACCGCAAAGGGCAGCAGATTGGAAAGCTGACGCCGTCCTTCAAGTTCCCGGTGAACTACAAAAAGCACAAGTTCGGCGTTACAGACGGCAGTGTATTCATGAACTTTATCAATGACGGAGATACGGACGTTACGTTCTCTGTTATTTTCTACGCGCAGCTTCCGTTGAGCAATCCCGAAATCACGAATGTGAACACGCTGGAAAAGCTGAAAATCAACGAATCACTGCAAGCTGGCGAGTATATCACAGTAAGCCGGGAGGGCGCATCCAAGCGTCTGACCGTTATCAAAACGAGCGGTGACGTAGAAACTAACATCTACGGAAAGCTCGATGACGCAAGCAACCTGTACTACATTCGCGCGGGCGACAACATTCTCAAGCATTCCTACACGGACGGCGCTAAACACGCCTTGAATACGAGCGTTTTCTATAATGACGCCTATGTGGGGGTATTCGATGATATGTAGAGTATACGACCCTCAACTGAACAAGCTCGGGCAGATTGAAACGTTTGTCTCCCTTGTCTGGACGGAAAAATATAATCAGCTTGGCACATTCCAGCTGGAATTGTCGCAGCAGCAGGAATACAGCGACCTCATGAAAGAGGACTATTACTGCGAAATCGACGACAGCGACACGCTTATGATTATAAAATCAGTGCAGACGGAGGGAAACAAAATCATTGTCAACGGCGCTCCTGCAACACGGCTTTTATCTGACCGTGTAAGCACCGCAGAGCTATCAAATATCAACGCAGAAACCGCTATGCGTACTCTTATTCATGATATGCAAGCGTGGCCCTGCGTGGCTCTGGGCGCGTCTTGCGGGCTTGCTGACAAGTTTGAGGCCCAAACGTCCGACCAGACCATTGAGGAATACTGCGAAAAAATAGCGCAGGCCGTTGACGCTGGTTTCAGGCTACGCTTTGACAAGCCGAATAGAAAACTGCTTTTTGAGGTATACAAACCGGGAGAAAGCCAGACCGTAAAGTTTTCGACATGGTTTCAAAATGTCGGCAATCTGGACTACTGCGTCTCAACAGCAAGCTACAAGAATGTTGCTATCGTTTCTGGCGCGGGCACAGGCGACGAGCGTATCACCGTCTATGCAGGCGACACGGCCTCGACCGGCTCCGACCGGCGCGAAATGTATGTAGATGCACGGCAGGAGCAGCAGAAAAACGACGAAAGCCTAGAGGACTACAAAGCGCGGCTTGTGGAGTACGGGAAAGGCAAGTTGCTTGAGCAGCTGCGCCTTGAAACGCTGGACTTTGATATTGATTCCGACTGCGTGAACTTGGGAGACGTTGTTTCCTGCATTTTCCCAGAGTTGGGCATCAACGCAAAAGTCCGTATCATGGGAAAGACCATTACTGCGCAGAACAATGTCACACAGTACAGCGTTGAACTCGGGACACCTGTAATTACAAAGAGGTACTAAATGGCAATTATCACATATCCTCTGAACGATGTGGAGTACACGGCAGAAGATGCAGAGACCTACCTCTGCACCCGTACAAGCGGTATATATGCTGCCGAATCGTTCCCCGCAACCGTTACAGAGGCACGAAAAATCACCATCGGGACAGGCATGGCCTGGATTAACAACGGAACGTTTAAAGGGAAAAGCGTTGTTAGCACGGAAAATGTATCTGTCGCAATCCCCATTGCGGACGGTGCGCTCCCCCGCATTGACAGAATCGTGCTTCGCTTTACTAAGAGCACTAACGAAAGCACATTTGAGGTAAAGACCGGCACACCCGCTTCAAGTCCTGTAGCGCCCACTCTAACGCGCTCCGAGCTGCTTTATGAGCTTGGTCTATACACTGTGTTTGTCCCTGCTGGCAGCCTTACAGTAAGCGCCGCAGACGTCACCAACACGATGCTTGATGAAAGTGTCTGCGGCCTTATGCGTGACGGCGTTACCGGGCTGCCGACTGGTACGTTGCAAAAGCAATATGAAGCTCTTATCAAGTCGATGGCGGACGAGATTGCAGCTATTAAGGCGGGCAGCGCTACCATGCTGAAAGACGTCTACGACCCTGCGGGGCTTGGCACATCTGCTACTGTACAGGTGTATAGCTGCGCCAAAACAGGCAACACTTTTGCACTGACTGGCTCTGGCGCCGTGGGCCGCTTCAAGGCCCCTGCAACGTTCTCCAGCGGAGACACGTTCAGCATCAATGGCAAGGCTGCTCCTGCGTATGTGGGCGCAAACGACGTTGACGCGGACACAATTGTCAAAGACAGATGGGTGCTGTTCACCTATGATGGCACACAGCTAAATTTTAACGGCGGCGGTGGTCTTGGCAATGCAAAGCTAGCACTGGCTACCGCCGAACCTGATGATGTGCTGGACGGTAAGAAGTATTACGCCAAAGATAAGACAATCAAGACTGGCAATTTGCCTATACAGCCCAAGACCGTCTCTCCTGTCTCCTACAGCGTCGGCAGCGGAAACCTCAATGCGCGTATTCCCAAGGGCGCTTATAAGGACGACGCTGGCGCAGGGTATCCAGAGGTTGCAATCCCTGTCGGCTCTGCTCCTGCGTCCGCAGTTCTGGAGGGAAACAATTTCACGAGCGCTGAAGCGGGCGTGAACGTTGGCGGCTCAATGCCAAATCAGGGCAACTGGGGAAAGACAATCAACCCGGGCGGCGTTGTCACAGTCCCGGGCGGCTACCACGCAGGTGGCGGTAAAGTGAGCGCGACGGGAATAAAAACCTCTACAGTATGGAAAACTTGTGGAGGAGGCCGAAACGGATTCTCCTTTACGGGCGGCACGCTCGTGGGCATTCAGTACGCCGGAAGCCCTGGCTCCGGTGAAAACAGTTTACAAGCCGCTGGCATAAGCAGCGGAAGCGAATACTGGGCGCAATGCGCGGCGGGAACAAGTGCAAGCATACAATTTATCCTTGCTTATTATTAAGGGGGCGTAAAATGGCAGCAACTATTTATGAACCGTTGTCTACAGCACATCTCAAATCGTGTACCGTAGACTTCGACAGCAGGCCCGACAAAAAGGCCGTGAATCTGGTTCAGTATGACCAGACCATTCCTGTTCTTTGCGTTTCGCTCAAAAAAGGCGGCACAGAGTATAAAGTCCCGTCTGACGCAGATGTAAACATCCGCATGGACAAGCGCGACGGCTATCATGTGTACAATCCTGCGCTCGGCGTGAATGCAGAGCGCACAATCGCATATTTTGCTGTCACTCCGCAAATGTCTACTGGATGGGGTGACTATTACCCGATTGTTGAAATCACTGTCGGCGGTGGCATTGCAGGCAGTGCGCCCATCTGGCTGCACTTCGACAGAAACCCTCTACCTGAAAATGCTATTATCAGCAGCGACGAGTACAAGACTATTCAGCAGCTCTTGGAAGATGTGACAGCTGTTAAGGCTGCCACAGAGCAGATTAAGGCCCAGACTGAGGCCGTTAGAGACCAAGCCAAGGGATTCGCCGACAATGCCAAGAACAGTGCGGACAAGGCACAGACCCTCGTTGACGGGATGCCCTCTGACTACAGTCAGGCTATGAAAGACATTGGCACGCTGAAAAACCAGATGCAGCGTGCCTACCCAGATGACAGCACCATTGGTGAAAATCCGTGGAGCAGCAAGAACATCGTGGATATGCTTTGCCCGCCGATAGAAGAAAGCAGCAACCCTGTTGTGTGCTACCCCGTGGCGGGTTATCCGCTGGGCGTGAAAGCGAAGTGGGAGCCCATACAGGAAGGCAGCGGAACACCAAGCCCCGAAAACATTCGTCCCATCAAAGGCAGGAACAGCGTGACGGTTGAACGGTGCGGGGAGAACTTGGTAAAATTCCCATACTATACTTCTTCTTATAATAAAAA
>ERZ835051.739-NODE-739-length-36751-cov-15.655221_pt1 | contig 36751 bp, 39 predicted proteins | sample MGYA00519575_ERZ835051 | MGnify/ENA primary metagenome ERZ835051 (study PRJEB31850, sample SAMEA3708769) | human gut metagenome | biome: human gut; feature: human-associated habitat; material: faeces | place: China | collected 2014 ... | reverse complement strand
TTTTTATTATAAGAAGAAGTATAGTATGGGAATTTTACCAAGTTCTCCCCGCACCTTTCAACCGTCACGCTGTCACGTCCCTTGATGGGACGAATGTTTTCGGGGCTTGGTGTCCCGCTACCCTCCTGCACCGGTTCCCACTTCGCTTTCACGCCCAGCGGATAACCCGCTACGGGGTAGCACACAACAGGGTTGCTGATTTCTTCTATCGGTGGGCAAATCATATCCACGATGTTCTTGCTGCTCCACGAATTCGCCCCAACGGCAGTATCATCAATTTCGGCCTTCTTTTCTTTCAGCTCGGCCACCGCCGCCGTGTTCGCCGCCACGTTCTCCACGCTCTCGGCCAGCGTGTCCGCGCTCTGCTTGGCGTTTGCCTCGGATTTCGCCGCAGCCTCGGCGCTCTTAGCCGCCGTATCCCGGGCAGCCTCCGCGCCCTCCTGGGCGGTCTTGGCCTCGTCCCGGGCCTTCTCAGCAGCCGCCTGGGCATCTTGCGCACTCTTGGCCGCCGTTTGCGCCGCTCCCTGCGCATTTACGGCCTCCGCTTTGGCCGCCGCAGCAGCAGTCTGGGCGTCCTGGGCAGCCTTGGCCGCGGTCTCAGCAGCTGCCTTTCTTGCCGCTGCGTCGCTGGCGCTCTGACCTGCATCATTGGCGGCAGCTGTGGCCGTGTCCGCTGCCTGCTGTGCCGCCGTGGCATTCTCTCCGGCGAGGTTGGCCGCATTGTTGGCCGCTGCCTTGGAATTCTCCGCCGCCTGGGCAGCCTGCGCAGCCTCCGTCGCCAGCGTATCCGCTGCGCTCTTACTGGCCGCCGCGGCAGCAGCCGCATTTTCCGCCGCCTGCTGCGCGGCAATCGCTTCATCCCGGGCCGACTCTGCCGCTTCTTTGGCAGCCCGCGCGGCCTCTGCATACGGCCCGGCCTTGGCAGCATCCGCCGCAGCATTCTCCGCCGCCTGCTGTGCCTTTTCGGCATCGGCCTGGGCCTTGTCTGCGTTGGCTTTAGCAGCCGCCGCATCCTCCGCTGCTGCCTTTGCGTCCGCCTTGGCCTGCAAAGCAGCTTCCAGCACCTGCGCCGCCAGCTCGGGCGTCGGCTCTGCATCCGCGCCGCCGTATACGCCCGCTTGCTCAAGGATAAGATACTCCACGTTGCAACTCGCCCGCTGCACGCCGGAGGCCAGCCCGGCCAGCACAAGCACGCCATCCTTGGCCTTCTTCGTCACCTCGGGCGGCACGTCCATAGCATCCCCATCCAGCAGGGCCACGCGCAGCGGCTCTTCCCGCCCGGGGATGTGCCACGTTGCGGTGAGATTTAGTCCGTCCCACCCGGCCCCGCGCTCAATCTTGATACTCTCCGTGCCAAAGCTGGAATTAGTCCCCAGCACCAGCTTTCGCGGGGTGGGGAAGTAGTTGTCCAGTCTCAAAGTATGTACCATTATGCACCTCCCCAAAATCAGTAATAAATCAGCGTGATCTGGCGGTTCACGGTGCCGTTTCCGCTCCATTCCATAGTGATGGTGTTCCCGCTGATGCGCAGGAGCCCGATCTCCGAGCTATCCCCACTTTGCGCGATGTCGCGGATGCCGACCAGCGTGCCGCCCGTAAAAGTGTAACTCCAGGGACCCCCGCCTGTGGCCATGGTGATTGTCACCGTTTTCAACGCCTTTGCGCTCACTCTACCGCCGCCGTCGTGCTTTCCGTCCGGCACCGTCACCGACTCACCCGGTGCAATCGTCGCGCCCCAGTCCCCGCGCCGCGGCACATTACCGGTGCGCAGCGTTTTGTCCTTCGCGTAAAACGTAGAGTTCGCCAGCACATCCGCTTCCGTGGCGGTGGCCTGTGCCAGCTTTCCAGAGCTCAATCCACCGCCGCCGTTAAAATCCAGCCGCGTGCCGTCAAAGGTAAACAGCACCCAGCGTCCGGTCACAACGCAGTCCCCGTCCGCCGCATCCGCGCCGCAATACGCAGGCACGGCCACACCGTTGACTGTCCACGTGTCGCCCGCACTCCACGCGGCGGGGACTTTGAATCGTCCCACCGCGCCATCGCCCGTCAGCGCATACACGCTGCCGCTCTTGCTGCACTCATATTCCTGCACGCAGATATTCACCCCGTCATCGCCGGGGTCGTAGACGCTGCGCAGCATGGCGGCGGTGCCGGTCTCTACCTCGCCGATCTCCTCCCGCAGCCGTGCGATCATTGCCGTCAGTTGGGCAAAAAATCCGCTTGTGTCTAGCTCCCCCACGGTCTGGGCCACCGCGCCGCAGCGGGTATCATCCAGCCGGGTGTCCTCCACATCCCGCTGGGTGATCACACCCGCCCCCGCGCTCACCAGCACGTTGGCAATGCCCAGCTCCCAGGTGGTATTGTTGCGCGTCAGCGCCGGGGCCACCGGGCTCACCGCTGCCACACCGCTTACCACGGCCAGCGAAATGTCGCGCTTGTCTAGCGACAGATCCAGCCGCAGCACTACGCTGTCGATGCGGTTCAGGCTGGCGTCCGCCGCGGCAATAGGCAGCGTCTGCACGGTATCCTCCAGGCAGAAGGCCCCCTGCACCTGCGCCATACCGGGCTTCACCTGCACGTTCATTCCCGTGCCGGTGGCCGTTACGGCAAAGCTCGTGGACGGCTTATAAAACACGCCGTCGTCCCAGTACGCCTTATAGAATCGGCGCAGAAAAGCCGAATCTACGGCCCTGTCGTAAATTGGCAAGCTTTGCGCGTCGTAGGTGACGCGGCTCGTAAATGGATAAGAAATCATCAGTGTATCAGCCTCGCTTTGTCCAGCATCGTCAGCTTTTTATCGCCCATCTCGATGCTGATCTTGTGATTATTTTGTTTAAAAACTTCCCGCACCGTCACGATGCGCGCCTCCAGCGCCAGGCCGATGTCTTCCACAATTACATCCACCTTGTCGCCCAGGTCCCAGTCCTCCAGGTACTTGTAGCCGCCCGCGCTGGCCTCCACATCCACGTTGTTGATGATCTGGTAGTCCAGCAGGGCCTCATAGCCCTCCTGCTGCAGTCCGGCAATGTAGTCCTCGCGGCTCTGCTCTTTTTCATCCCACCGGCTGGCGCGGCTATCCTTGTACAGCATCTTCTTATAGCCGCCGCCGGACAGGTCAGCCACTGCCGTAATGCGGTTCTCGGCCTTGTCCTGTCCGGCGATGATGGCATAATTCTTGTAGTTGCTTTTGTCCTGACTGGCCTCGGCAGAGATCAGATTTCCAAAGCTGTCCGCAAACGTCACAAACGGGTTAGCCGTCTGGCCCTGGGTGCGGTCCGTGCCCTGCCATACGCCGCAATAAATTTTATTCGCGTTGTAGTCGTAGCGGCACCGCAGGCTGCAGGCCACTGTCTGCAGCTGCTTGTAGGCCACATTCCCCAACTCGCCGCCGGTCTCCTGCCACACCGCTGTGTCCAGGGTGGACACAGCCGGGGCGTCCAGCACCTCCAGCAGCGGTATGTCCCCCTTGTACTGCTGGATCATTGCCGTCACCGCCTCCGGGATCGTGCCGCCGCTGGCGTAGTACGTCGGCCAGAGGACCTTATCCCACAATAAGCGCTCCAAAAAGTAGCCGCTTATCTGGATAAAGCGCCCCTTGATGTTCTCGGTGCGTTCCACCTTATGGATAACACCCATCTCCGGGCGCTCCGGCGTGTACAGGTAAGCCATGCGCGGGTCGTAGTCCCCCGCCGCCACCTGCACGCTGTACTGGCCCGCCGTGTAGTACTCACGTGTCCACTGCAGATTGATGTAGGGCAGGTAGCCCACCGGCTCAAAGTCGTCATCCAGCGCCAGCAGCTCCATGGCTCACACCCCCAAATAATGATTGTAGTAGTGCAGCACCACGTGCAGCACATTGTCGCCGTAGTCGGCCTCGTAGCTGTAGTCGTTGCCGCCCGGCTGAACCTTCAGGGGCGCAAAGCGGCTCAGGCGGTCCACCTGATTCAGAATGTTGTCCCCGTTCAACTTCACCGTCGGCGTCGGCGACGTGACGATCTCGATGACGTCCCCCTTCTCCATCGTGTGGAGGACGCGCACAAAGCTGTCCCCCTTCACGATCTTGGGGTTCACCACCTTGCCCGCCGCGGACAGCGTCATCCGCAGGTCGGCCTCGGCGTCGCCGTCGTAGTCGATATGTACGCTGCCCGAGTAGGCAAATTTACTCACGATAGTTTTGTAGGTTAAATTGTCCATGTACGGCCAGCCCCAGCGCGGCTCGTCCGCCGCAATGTCTCGGCCAAAGTCATCTACGCTCAAAAGGTAGGGTTCCACGCACAAAAAGCTCACCGTAAGCAGCTGCAGGGCGTAGACATTGCGGAACGGGCAGCTTGCCTTCTCCACAACGCCCGCGATCCACCGCGTGCGGCCCAGATACGTGATATAGATTTTGTAATCCAGCTTTGGGTTAAAAAAGGCCAGCGCCGCGGCGCGGTTCGCGGCATTATTAGGCGTGTTTCGGTTGCGTCCTTTGATTTCAATGGTCCGGGCCGCCACGCGGCGGCCTGTGATAATGCCGCCGTCGCCGCTTCCGCGATCCTCGGTAAATACGGCGTAATCCGCCGCATCCAGACCCGTCAGGCCGTACAGGCTCCAGTCTTGCCCGCCGAACAAAAAGCTCTGGCCATCGCTGCGCTCAACGCGCACCTGTGATGGATAAGCCATATCAAGCACCTGCCAATCCGCTGGTTGTAATTCGGCGCACTTCGCGCGCCACCACATCCGGGGCCTGCACCTCGTAGCCAAAGTTGATCGTTTGGTTCACGATGGCCCCGCCGGTCTGGGCCGCCGTCAGCTGCACGCCCATCCTGCCGGTCAGGCGGGTGATGGCATCCTCTACCCGCCAGCTGTTGGCGTCGATACCGTCAGCCAATCCGGCCATAAAATCCGGCATCCACTGTTCATAGTTTCGCAGCGGCCCCACATCCGGGCGGGAGAAATGCAAAAACGATTTGATTGCCCCGGCCACGTCCGTGACGACCTCCTTCAGGTTTCCCAGCATGCCCCGGATGCCATCGATGAGGCCCTGGATCATGTCAGAGCCCCACTTTAAAAATTTTCCGGGCAGTTCCTCCATGAACGTCAGCGCGTCCATCAGTCCGTCCTTCATGGCCTTTCCGGCTTTTTTCATGCCCTCCCAAGCGCTTTCCCCAAAGGCCGTGATTAGCTCCACAAGCGCATTAATGGTTCCCGCTACCGTTTCTTTGATGATGCCCCACAATTCAATCATGCTCTCGCGCCATGCATCGTTGGTATTCCACGCCGTCATGATCGCGGCCACCAGCGCCGCGATGGCCGCCACAACAATGCCGATTGGGTTTGCAGCCAGCACCGCAAACACCGCAGTGATCGCGCCGGACAGTCCCCCCAGGGAGGATACCACCCCGGCAATGATGCTCACGATGTTCCACGCCGCAAAGGCCGCGCCGATGGCAGCAATGATCGGCAGGATCGCGTTGATCTTCTCCTGCACCGGGGCCAGCAGCTCATCCAGTGCCGCGGTAATCCCCTCAATAGCGGCGTCGCCCAGCACCCTGGCCGCCTCACCGATTTGCGGTGCTGCCTCGGCAAAAACGCCCTGCAGCGTGTCGACCAGCGCCAGCAGCGCCTCCTTGATGGTCGGGGCCAGCTCTTCAATGGTTTCGCCTACGTAGGGGCTAAGTTGGTCAACCAGCTCCCCCAGCCCTTCGATCAACGTCGGGATGATCTCCTGCAGCCGCGGTACGATGTTGCTCGCCGCCGTCTGGATGCTCTGCACCAGGTTCTGCACCAGCGCGTCAAAGTCCTGCTCCGGGTCGGCCATGCCGGTCAAAAAATTCTCCCAGGCCGCCTTCATGCCGTTCACACTGCCCTGGATCGTGCTCTCGGCCTCCCTCGACGTCGTCCCCATGATGCCCATGTTGTCCTGCACCACATGGATTGCCGCCACAATATTCTCAAAGCTCAGACTATTGGCGTCCACCGTGACGCCCAGCTTGTCCTGCACATCCGTCAGAGCTGCTGCGTCTGCCACCAGCCGCTCCATCTCCGTCTTCGTGCCACCATACCCCAGCTTCAAATTGTCCAGCATGGTATAGTTCTGCTTTGCGAATCCCTGGTAGGCATACTGGAGGCTTGTCATGTCCGTGCCAAACTTGTTCGCGTTGTCGCTCATGTCCACAATGGCCATGTCGGCGTACTGTGCGGCCTTCTCGGTGTCCCCGCCCAGCGAGGACACCAGGCTTGCCGCAAAGCTCGTCACGGTCTCCATGTAGGCATTGGCGGACAGGCCCGCGGTCTTCCAGCTGTCCCGTGCATTTTTCAGCACGGTTTCCTGGCTGCGCAGCAGGCTGTTGTACTTGTCGGCCACCTCGGCCACGCTCTGGTCTACGCTCTGGGCGTATTCCTCCACGCTGCCCGCCTCAGTGCCAAACAGCGTTTTCACGCCGCCCACAAGCTGCTCGTAGTTGCCGTAGCCCTCCAGACTGCTTTTAGCCAAATTCACAAAGGCGCTGCCAAGCTCCTTTATCATATCCACCGTTTTGCCGATGGCCGCTTTGATAGCATCGCCCAGCAGATTTGCCTTCAGCATGTCGCCAAAAACGCTGCTCTTCTGACCGGTGTCCTCCATGGCGGCCCCCAGCTTTTTGGTCTCCTCCTCGGTGCTCTGGGTCTCCTGGCCCGCTTTGCTCAGCGCGTCCTCGGTGTCGGCCAGCTGGTCGGCCATTTTGTTGGCCGCCGTCGCAGCATTCATCCATTCAGTCTTAGCCTTCGCCACCACGCCGATCTGCCGCTGGTAGGCGGCATTCGCGGCCTGCGCCTCGGTGGAGTTCTTCCCGTGCTCATTGGTGGCCTTGTTCAGCGCCGCGCTTAGCTCGTCCAGCTTTTTCTTGCTGTTTTCATAGGCCGTTTCAAGCAGGGTCACACGGCTTTTCTGGTTCGCCAGCTGCCGCCCCAGCACTTCGGCCTGTGCCTTCAGCTTGGCCTGCGCGTCGGAATTCTTGCCGAAGGTAGAAGTCACCATCTTAAATTCCGCGTCCAGCGCCTTCGTCTGCTGCACAATGTTTTTCAGGCTCTGTTTAAAAGCGGCCTCGCCCTCAATGCCGATTTTGGGCCCGATATTCTCGGCCAATTCCCTCACCTCCTCTTCTTATGCCCAATCCGGAAACGGATCATCATCCGCCTCGGTTTTCTGGTCCGCGCCGTTGAAGATGGCCTCACATGCCACATAATCCAGAATCTCGCCGATGGGCGTATGCAGCATCTCTGCCTTGCTCAATCCGGCGCGCATCCCAAAAAACTTCAGCCACGCCGTGCCGGGCCTTACGATGTGGCGCTTTCGTTTTTTCCTGTGGCCTCCACGGCCTTGCTCTCCACCTCCTGCTGCTGCCCGGCAGAGATCGCGCCAAAGATCACATCCTTCAGCGTAGCCAGGTCCTGCACGGTGTACAGGCTCTTCAGTTCCTCCGCCGTCGGCACGGCAAGGTCCTTGCGCTCCTGGCCGCTGTAGCGGGCCTGCAGCCGTTCGTAGTTCTCACCCTCGGCCATCAGCAGCTGCACGATCTCCACACACCGGCCCAGCGCGGCCATCTGGCCGCCGTCACCCGCCAGCCATTCGCCCAGTCGTTCCAGACTACCGGCCTTTTCATCCAGCTTTTCGGCGGCGGCCACCGTAAATGCCACGGTGCGCTCCTGGCCGCAGAAGTTAAACGTTGTTATTCTGCGCACAGTTTATTCCTCCCCAATGTTCAGCAGCTTCTTGATGTAGCTCTCGGCCCCCGCCTCGCTGTCAAAGGTCGCATCCCGCTTCCAGCGGTGCTTGGCGCTGTCGTCGCGGTAGATCGTGGCCGTCAGCTCGGGGTGCTGCCACTCAATGGTCCCTCCCTGGGTCTTCGCCGCATCGCTCGGCACGCTAAACTTGATTTTCGGCAATACCACAGCGCGCCACTTGACCGCGCCGTTCTTGATTTTCTTGATGATGGAGCCGTAGCCCAGATAAGGCGGGACCATGTCGTCGTCGTAGATCAGCTCCTTCGCCTCCGGCGTCACCCCTGCCACCGCGGAGGGCGTGATGCCCAGGATCATGGCGCTGCCCTCCTGCAGCAGGTCGTCCGTTGTCAATGTCAGCGTACCACCGCCAAACGTGGTGTCGCTCTCGCTGATCTCGTTGTCGGCGTAGTCGTTGTTGTCGTCGGCGCTTTTCAGTTCCGAGTTCATCTCCACGGCCTTTGCCAGCAGCGTGCCGCCGCTGTAGGTGGGGTTGCCGCCGTTTGCATCGTACTTTGCCACATACACGCGGCTCAAACCAACAGTTGCCATTTGTTTCTCCTTTCCAAAAATGGCCCGGCATTTCTGCCGGGCCATCGCGCCGCGTGTCCACTTTGGACACGCCCGTATTACTCAAATGTATCGTGAATCGCTTCGTCAAATTTTACCCGCGCAGCCTCAATACCTTTCTTTCGAGACGCCGCCAAGGCGAGACGCAGGAAGGGTGTTTTTTCGCGCGTGCTGCTGCCGCTTTCAATGCTGCGGGCAATCAGCGCGTTGGGCTGGCCATTGGGGAATGTTTTGGTCTTTACCTCATTGTATCCGTCAAAGCCTATCTTCACATGGATAAAGCCGCCCTCGTTTCGCAAAGAGGCAATACCAAAAGAATGAACAAGTCCCCATTTCTGGGCCTTTGTGATAGGTATTTTCTGCTGTGGCTTGGAGGCAAACGCCTTCAAGCCCTCCGTGTCTGGCACGCTGGGCAGAGCAATTAGATTAGCCTTCACCTCATCCGCCACCACCTTGGCCATCTCGTACACAGCCTCGCTGATCACGGTGTCGGTTTTCTTCCCAAGCCGTTCCAGCTGGGCCACGTACTTGTCAAGCCCCTGCGTCTTGAACGTCGCCATCGTCGTATACCTCCCATACCCACTCGTGGTGGGTCAGCCCGGTCTCCTCCTCGTACTGCACGCTGTTTTTGTACCACGCCCCCACGCTGGGGGCCGCGTCCAGCGCCGCCTCAAAGGCCCGCACCCACGGGTCGAACTCCAACGGCGTGAAAAGGTCCGTCGTGCCGGTCACGGCCCGCTCGCTGTGGCGGTTCTCGCTGCCGTCGTCGTTGCCGCCGTCCTCCTGCCAGACGAAATACCGCTCGCTTTTCAGCCTCGCGGCATGGCTCACCTGGTCGGTGACGCTCGTATGCACGGCTATGATCTCATCGCTCCAGCTCATTTTACACGCACCCTTTCAATCTTGGCCAGCGTCAAATCAAGGCACGGCGGGTAAACGCCCTGCGTGGACTGTACCAGGTCGATGCGGTAGCGCCGCCCGTCCTCGGTCTCAGCCACGTCCTGGCTGTTGATGTCCAGCCCCCGCGGCACCCGCACCACCCGTTCGATCTGCACCTGGTTCTGCCGCCCCTGATAGTATCGCTGCAAGCCGAGGCGCTGCTCATCGTAGCGCAGCCGCCCCTTCTCGGTTAGCTTCTCCACGGGCATCCGGCCCGGCGCTGCCGTGTCGGCCACGGCGTAGATCGTCACAATGCCGTCCGCAAACGGCTGGGTGATCACGGCATTATTCTGCCGCGTAAACGGTGTTTTTCTCAAACTGGTTCACCGCCCTTCCGTGCTGCGCACTCAAAATCAGGGAGAGATAGTTTGCCTCAAACACATCCAGCGCACTGTCCCGGGCATAGCGCACATACTCCATCAGCAGGGTTCGGGGATCGCCGTCGGCGGTGTAGTCCGCCCGCGTGCCCAGCCTGTCATCCAAGTAGTTTGCACCGGCGGCGATCAGCCCGCAGTACTTCTTGTCCGTTGCTTCATCGCTCCAGGTGATGTCCAGCTGGTTCTTCACGTCGTCCAAAAGCCCCGCGGGCAGCTTGTCGCGGGTCATCAGCTCTTCGTCACGGTCACGGTGTAGGTCTTGGTGGTCGTGCCATCCTCAGCCGTCACCGTCACCTTCACCGTGTTCGCACCGCTCGCCCAGGTCGCGGCGCTGCCGTTGTCGATCTCCTTGCCGCCAACCTCGACCTTCACGCTGGCCGCCGCATCAGCGGGCACCGCCGTGATCGTATTCGTCGCATTGGTCGTAGCCGCGGTATAGGTCACCGTCGCCGCGCTGAACGCGGGGGACAGGCTTACGCTGCCCAGGCTCAGGCTGTTCAGCGCAGCGTTGGTGCCAGGCGTCGGGGCGTCGGCGGTCTCCACCTTCCACACCGCCGGGCGCAGACCGCCAATGTTCAGCAGCAGGAAGGCATTGTTGTCCAGCGGCATGCCATTGGCATACGTCTTGATCAGGTAGACGCGCTCATCCTCCAGGAAGTGGTAGTCGTCGCTGTACTCGATGCGTCCGTCTTTGGCCAGGCCCGCAAATGCCTTGTAGCGTCCGGCAATGCCCATCAGCGCCTCGCCGCGCTTCAGCGCCGGGCTCTGGATCACCGTCATCGGGTAGGGCAGCACGTCGTTGCGGTAGGTGCCGTCCGGGGCCTGCACCGTCGTGGCGGGCATCACCTTCTGGTAGTAGTCCTGCGGGTTCACCAGGAAGATCACGTCGCTCACCGTGCGGGGGCGGCCATTGGGCGTTACCGCCATCAGACTGATTAGGTTGCCCACCGTCGCGGGGGACAAATCGTTCAGCGTGATGGCGTCCTTCTTCGGGTATCTGCCGCCGGTCACGGTCACATCGTCGCCCACCTTGCGCATCATGCCAATGGGCTGGTCCTTGCCCTCACCGGTCACAATGCCCACCTCAAGGCCGTTGGACAGGTACTCGTACAGCGTCTCGCGCACAAAGCGGTCCAGCCAGTCGGGGCCCAGGTCCAGCATGGCCTTGGCCACCGGCAGGAAGGCGCTCAGCTTGTACAGCACCGTGTCGATCTCCTTCAGACCCGCGGTGGCCTCCTTGACGATTTCATCCGTGAGCTTGCCCCAGACGGCGCTCTCCACGCCGTTGGTGTTCACCAAAATCTTCACCGCGCCGCCGCTGGGCATAAAGTTGATTTTACTCAGCAGCGGGTGGTTGGCGCGCATGTCGTCAAAAACGGAGTTGATGACGGTCTCCGGCAGCGCCACATCAAGGTTAGCCACCGCCTGCTGGGGGTTGTCACTCCGGGCCGCTGCGGCAAATTTCTGGTAGTACTCGCGCTCGGCGCTGGTCAGCTGGCGCACGCCGCGGGCCGCCAGAATACGGCCATCCATCTCCTGACGTACCTCCTCCAGCTGGTCGGCGTACTCCTGGCGCAGGTTCTGCTCAATGTCGCCCAGCATTTCATCAAAGGCGGCGTAAAAGCCCTCCGTATCGTTGCCGCGCAGCGCCTGCTGCATTCTTGCGCGGATTTCATCGCGCGTTTTAATGTCGTTGCTTCTCATGGTATCTCCTTTCAACGTTTACTGTGTCCCCGCCAGCATCTGCATGATGCCCGCGGGCTTTGGTTCCTTCGGTGGCGGCACAGGGTCCGCTGCCGGGCGCATCAGGCTGCGCAGCTGGGCGGCCAGGCTTTTCTGCATGGTCAGCCGCTGCTCCGCGTCCAGATTGGCCTTCTTCAAAAGCTCTGCCGCGCCGCTCATGTCGGCGTCGGCGTCGGCGTAGCGGTCCGCCAGCCCCAGCGCAATGCACTGCTCGGCAGTCAGCCAGGTTTCGGCTTCCATCAACTCGGTCAGCTTTTCCTCGGTCAGTTTCTCCCCGGCCTTCGCCAGGTAAGCCCTGCGGCCTGCCGCGTTGATGGTTTCCAGGTCGTCCGCCGCCTTGCGCAGCTCGGCAGCATTCCCGACCGCGCCCATCCACATGTTGTGGATCATCATCAACGTGTTCTTGGGCATCACCACCTCGTCCCCGGCCATTGCGATGACCGAGGCAATCGAACATGCGAATCCGTCCACGTAGACGGTCTTGTGCGCCGGGCAGCGGCGCAGCTGGTTGTAGATGGCCGTGCCCTCAAACACGCTGCCGCCGTTGCTGTTGATGTAGATGTTGATCTGCGCAAGCTCCGGGATTCTTTCCAGCGCCGCTCTAAAAGCGTTCGCGCTGGTCTCGCTGCGCTTGACCTCGCCCGTCCAGAAGTCGGTGCTGTCGCTCTCCACGTCGCCGTAGATATACAGCTCAGCTACAGCCGGGTCTGCGCTCTGTTTAAATTCCCACATGTTTTTCTTCAAGTTTCCTCTCCCCCTTTCTGGTCCAGCTGGCGGGCAGCCTCGTCCATTGTCGCGATATTCAGCGTCATGTAGTGCTCGTCCGCCCAGGGCTCCGTGATCGCGGCCTGGTTCGCGGCGCGGCGCACATCGTTGATGCTGTACGCGCCGCTGCCGACCAGCTTCTCCACGTTGGCCGCATTCTCGAATATATCAAAGTGGATAATGCTGGAGGAGTCGACCATCATGTAGTTCCCGGCCTGCCACTGGGCAAAGCCGTACCGCTTTCGGGTCCCCTCTTCCTGCAGCTGATCGCACAACGGGTCGATGCAGTTCGTCAGGAAGCGCTTGTTTGCATCCGCGGTCCCCTCGATCTGCCCGTTCACCAAAACAGCGGGGATCAAAAAGCCCCGCGCGGTAAAGTTGAAAATATCTTCCACAAGCGCCCAAATGTCGCGGCTGTCGTCGCTCGTATCCTCCACGCGCTCGTATTTATAGCCACTGAACTCCGGCAAAATCGCGCCGTTCGAGTCAAAGAACGGCTTTACCTGTGCCTGCATCATTTCCTGAAAGCTCTTGGCCCAGCCCTCCTGGCCGCGGGCCATGTCGGCCACCGTCACCTTCCAGTGCTGGCCCTTGTTCCACTCGTAGTTCTTGATGGCGGCATTTACCAGCTTCACATAGGATTTGTACATCCCGTCCAGCACCGGGCGGATGCTGCTATTGTTCAGCTTCAGGTGCATCACATCGTTCTCGCGGAAGGTTTTGTCGTAGCTCACATTGCCGGCCACAACGCCCCGGTACTCATTCTGCTTGCTGGGGTAGTTTTCGGGCAGCATCCACTGGTCTGCCACCACAAGCCCCTCCCCGCCGTCCCGGCGTCGGGTACTGATGATCAGCACCTCATTATCCTCGTACAGCTTGGCTACCAGCTTGTGCAGAAAGGCCGTAGAGTTCTGGTTCGTGTTCGGCTCAATATTCCACATCCAGTACTCGCGGCCCTTGAACTCGGCCCCGTCCCGGAAGGTGCGTATTTCGCACCGCCCCACTGCATTGGCGATCATGTTCACGCAGATCGACCAACACAGCTCGCGGATGCGGTACTCCTCCGCCGCGGCGTACAGCTCCTTCATCACGATGTCGTCTCCGCCGCCCTTGGCCTTTCGGCTCATAAAGGCATCCCAGAATTTTAAGCCCATTCTATCCTTCCTCTCACCACGCGATGGCCCCGATGGGCGGCGGCTGCGCCGTCTCCCCGGTCCCAAGCTCCGGCTCCACCACCATGCTGGCGACCAGCGCCATCCACGGGTCGGTTTTCCGGCTCTTGGCCTCGATCTTCGCGTAAATAAAATTGCCGGTGTCCACGCCCAGTTTCCGGCTGCTGCGCACCCGCTTGGTATTATTCACAGCCCACCGCAGGCAGGGGTTGTTCCCCCAACAGAACTGCTCTCGGTCGAAGCATTCCTGAATCACCGGTTCAATGCTCATAATGTCACTGGGCCGCACCAACTTTACGCGCTCCTTGTCGTTGGCGTCAAAGCCGATCTTGCGCAGCGCCTCGCTCATCATGGTCCACCGGTAATGGTCCATGGCCAGCTTGCGGATGCTATACTTCTGCGCAGCCTCCCGGATGTAGGCAGCCAGCAGATCGGGGTGGATGCTCACGTCCTCCACCACCGTCACCAGTCCGTCCGCGGCCCATGCCTGCCACGGGGCCTTTACCCGCGTCAGCGTCTTGCTCTCCCGACACAGCCAGGCGTGGTTGATGTCGTACCGCATCGCCCCGCGGCGGAAGTGCAGGTTCACCGCCGCCCAGTCGTTCAGCTCGGCGTAGTCGATGCCCACCGTGCAGCTCCAGCCGCGCAGCTCCGGCAGCGGCTTATTCGTCGCCTTGATCTTCTCGTAGCTGGTGACGCTCACTTCCTTTACGCCCTCGCGCAGTCCCATCCGCTTTGTGGGGAAGTCGCCGTTCTGCTCAGGGTGCTCGCACCAGTCCTTGTACTCATCCGCGATCTCCTGCTGCAAATTCGGAAAGTAATGCAGGGATGGGTTCGCCATCGTCCAGTTCTCGGGGTCGTGGATTTGCCCCTTCTCCGTCAATCGGCAGATAAACGGCAGAAAGCCGTTGTCCGCCTCGCCGTCGTACAAAATGCGCAGCCCGCGGGCCAGGTAGTCATCAAACGGCCCGTCGCTTACGTCACCGTTGGAGCTAAAGATGCCGCACCGCGGCTGGGCGACCTTGCCCAGGCCCGTCGTAAACACCTTGATGTTGTCGTAGTTCTCATAAGCGTGCACCTCGTTGAAGATGATTTTGCCGCTGCGCATACCGTCGCGGCCCTTGGGGTTGTTGGTCCGCCCTTTCATCACGCCCTTATTCTTCCGTCCCTGGATGATCTCCTTGGTGTGGTAATAGTGGCGGTTCAGTTTTGTGGCCCATTTTGTGGATTCCAACACCTCCACCAAATCGCGGCTCGGCTGCGTGGCCTGGTCCTCGTTGTTGGCGCACACGTCAACGTTGTAGTGCCCCACCGGGTTGTAGGGCGACAGCGAGCATGCGGAATCAAAGGCAATGTATCCATCCTTGCCCGCGCCGCGTCCCACAAAGCAGAAAACAGTTTTCCACCGCGGCGTACCGTCGGCCCGGTAGGTGCAGTTCCACAGGACCAATAAAAATTTTTCCCACGGCAGCAAATCGCCGTAGGGGAAATATTTGACGAGGCCCAGGTATTTCGCCGCCTGGGCCTCGTCAACGTAAATATTCTCGTTTTCAAACACCCGCCGCACATAGGCGGCCAGCGCTTTTTGTTCTGCCCCCACGCGGAAGGGCTTGTCGGTCTCGCAGCTCTCCACGTAGGCCAGCACCTCGGGGGGCATTCTACAGCTCATCATCCTCACCGCCATTCTGCGGCTTGGCACTGTTCGCCTGCTCCCGGAATCCCAGCGCCGTCCAGATGTTCAGCATCTGGGCGGACACGCGCGTGGCAATGGTCAGGCTTTTATTCTCGGTGGTGCCCATCTGGTTCGCGCCGTTCTGGTATTTCACATAAACACCGCGGTCCACCACGTCATCGTTGAGCATCTGCAGCCAGCTCCACAGGTTGATGTACTCCTCCACCTTGTCCGTATATTGGGTTCCCACCAGCCCGCGGACCTCCAGGTCGTCCAACATGTCCTGCTTCAGCTTTTTGCAGGCATCCCGTTCCAGATACTCATTTTTCTTCTTCCGCGCCACCAAATCACCCTCTTTCCCTTCGTCACGCGCCCTTTTCTCTCTCCACACCCACCCCACCCCTCACGCCCAACCCCTTCCCCTCCCGAATGTCTCGGACCCATTCGAGTTGGAAGCCGCTGGAAATTGTTGGTTTTTTCGTGGGGGGGGGTATCGCGCAATTAATCCCATCTTTCCGCCGTGATTGGCGGCTCTTTCGGCAAAAATTGCGTAAAACTTTCCGGGTGAAGTTCTTCATGGCACTGTTTGCACACGCTGACAAGCTGCCGCTCATCGCCATCCCAAATACTAAGCGCCAAGTCCGGCCTATCCCGCAAATGCTTTACATGATGCACCAACATCGCGTGCTTGTATCTGTGTTTCAGTTCACGGCAGCGCTGACACTCGCCTTTATCCAGGGCCAGCACTTCAGCGCGAACTGCCCGCCATTGCGGCCAGTAGTAGAAGTCATGCTCCGTGTCCGCGGCAATCATCTTCTTCAACCGCGCCAGATCATACGGATTTATTGCCATTACTCACGTGTCCACCCCGGACACATCCTCAAAGCTCATTTGTATCCCCGCCCCCAGCCTTTCATAATATTCGCCCTCAAAACGCTCTTGCACAAACAGCCTCTCGCAATTCTCGCTGCTGCCGTTCCCTGTGCCCAACAGTTTCCGCTTTTTGATGTTTGCCACCTCAACGCAGCCTGCCGGGCAACTGTACTCACTTATAATCACCATGTACGGCACGCTCGCCAGCCATGTATCAAATCGCTCATGATCAAACATGCCGCCGTACCCTTCCTGGGCCGTCCCGCGGTAGGGCGGATCGGCATAAACCACAGCCCCGCGCGGCACCTCGACCCTTTCGTAATCGCCTTGCAGCCTTTCCAGCCTTTCCAGACTTTGCAGCCTTTGCAGCCTTTGCAGACTTTGCAGCCTTTGCAGACTTTCCAGACTTTGCAGCCTTTGCAGACTTTGCAGACTTTGCAGACTTTGCAGACTTTGCAGCCTTTGCCTTAATCTGTACAAGCCGATAATTTTATTATAATCTTTCGTCAGCGCAGGCATAAAAGCCTGCATCTTCTCGTAGTATTCCTGCGTAGGGAAAGCCCATTGACTGCGCCCAAAATAGTGCCCGGCCATCTGTGTCCCCAGCCTTATCTGCACCTCCGACTGCGTCATGCCGCTGCTTTTCAAGCCCGCTAGCAAATACGCTCGCAGCTGCTCTTCTTCTGCGGCCATTTCCCGCTCGTTGTTTTTTATCAGCTCGTCCAACTCCGCCGGGGTGTACCGCTGCTGCCCTAACCACCATCGGATATATTTCTCTTTATATTCGTCATGGTGAGCCAAAACGTCCGCCGCGCTCCCGTCGGAATTGATTCCAATCTCGCGCAGAGGCCCGGTATCGCCAAGGACGCGCGCATAATGCAGCGCTCGCTTCCACGGCTCGACCTCTTCGACGTATAAATAATTGCTTCGATTATTTCCAAAGCTCCAACACAGGCTGACGTAGGGGTCGGCGTCTTTTAGCTGGTAGAAATCCTCCCGGCTGATCCACCGCCTTTCGTCCGCGTACCGTCCATGCGCGGCGTTCAAAAACACATTCGGCGCGTCGCCGATGTCATTGGCAATGTATCTGTCCCATCGCCCGGCCAGCAGCGCCGCGTGCGTTACCGCACAGCCTCCCGCAAATAAATCCACAAGCGTATGGCCCGACGGCAAATGCTCCACTACCCACTCGGCTATTTTATTTTTGCTTCCCTGGTAAGGCACTCCGTACCGCATACGCACCTCAAAATCAACTAGCTGCCCAGCGGCGCGAGACGGAGTATATTGGTCTCGATGTAGGTGTGTCTCTCCCGCCCGCCGGGCATGGCGGTCTATATTCCCGCCCGTCAGCCGCTACTTCTTTTTCTTTTCACGCCAGCGGCTTGCGTGCTGGCACCACACCCGGGTCTCACACCTAGCCCGCGCCGTTGCTTGCGGCGCGCGGTGCCCATCCCGCCGGGCATTTCTGCAGGTGGCTGTGCGGCATAGTGTCCGGCATTTCAACCGGACGGCGGGAGCTTCATCGTGGCGACGCCGCATCACGCAGCGCAGCACCCGTACCACGAGGAGGATTACGACGACATGCGCCAAAATCAAAATCCGCAGGGCATCTCTGTCCCGCGGATTCTGATACTACCATTATACGCCTTTCGCGATGGACATCAAGGGACATCAGTGGACATCTTTAGCGCGTTCACAATTTTATCGTGCTTTCTGCGCACCTGTCGGCTGCAATAGCCCATGGCCCTGCCGACCTCCCGCCAGGTCTGCCCCAGCAGGTAGCGGCGGCGCATCAGCTCGTAGTCATCGGCTGCCGGTATCGTCTCCAGCACGGTGGCCACCTCCCGGCGTACCGCGCTGCATACGCTCAGCTGCTCCTCCACCCTGGCCCGCGCCGCATCGATGCGCTCCACCGCCCGCGGCAGGGCCTGGCCGTCGCTGGCCCCGCCGGGCATTCCGCTCAGGTTGGCCGTTACGCGGCACGCATCAGCGCGCAGCTCCCGGACCTCTTCCTCATAGAGGCGCTCCAACCGACAGGCGTCCAGGTAGCGGTACAGCCATTGCACCCGCAGGGCCCGTACCCGCCGGGTCTCCTCCTCACAGCTCACCCGACACCACCTCCCTGCACTTTCTTCAGGTCGTCGGCCAGATAGCTTTCAATGCCCGCGCCGGTGCTGTACCAGCGCTTGTACCGTTCCAGCGCATTAATGTCTCCGTCCCGCCCTGCGCGCTCGCCGTTCGGCCCGAGGCGCACTGCGAAGCACTCGCGGTATTGAAAGCCGTTCACATGGCAGGAAAAGCGCGCCAGATCATCCACGGCAATGATAAGCCGCCCGCCGTCTGCCATCTTCCGCTCACGGATCGTCAGGCCCAGGTCCTTCAGCCGCGTCACAAGCGGCCAGCTGTCAAACGCCTCCAGCTCCTGCCGGGCCAGCGCCTGCCACTTTTCGGCCTCCTCCTGCCGGGCACGCTCCTGATTACGCTTGCCCTTCACCTCGGCCTTGTACGCCGCCAGATCGTCCATGTTGATGTACAGACGCTTAGCGGCATCGAAGAAGTCCCGAGGATACAGCAGGCTCTCTGCCAGCACCTCATCCGTATCGGCAGGGTCCCGCATCTGTACCCGGACGCCGCGGGAATCGACAGGCTCAATGTGCAGCAGCGCATCCGTCTCACTCTCGGTCAGATTCAGCGTCACCGGCTCCAGCTTTCGGGCATTCAGCCCATGGTCAGCGTAGTTCCATTCGCTCTTGCGAACGTAGTCGAGCTTCTTCAGCTGGTCAGCCAGGCCGCACTCGACCAGATACTTGATGGCCGCCCGCCGAGCCAGAGCGGTGATGGGCGGCATGCCGGCGTACCCGTTTCTGGCGTGTTCTGCCTGCTGCACCTTGTACAGCTTGCTGCACTCATAGGCGCGGGTCATCGTGATCTCGCCTTTTTCCAACATTTGCACAACCTCGGCTGTGCAATTATTGAGAATCGCGTTGAATCTTCCCAGCGTCCCGGTGCCGTCTCCGGTAATGCGGCTCATCTCATCACGGATTCGGCCATCGAGCGCGCCCGCTGCCTTTTTGCGTTCAAGCGCCTGCTTGAGTGCCCGGTACTGGCGCAGCCGCTCACCGTCCGTCAGCTCGCGCGCCGTGGCGTTGGAGGTGATCAGCGCGATCAGGTCATCATCCACGCCCTGGCTTTGGTGGATGACACAGGGCAGGACTTCAAACCCGGTCACGCCCTCAACCGTCAGCGCCTGGCACGCGGTCCAACGGCGGTGTCCGGCCAGCAGCATATATTTACCGTTCTGGGCGGGCAGGACCTCCAGCGGGCTGCGCAGTCCCCGCTCGGCAATGTCCGCCTTGAGCATCGACACATCCCCGATCTCGTAGATGCTGTTCTCCGGGTTCGGCTCAATATCGGCGGCGGGCAGCATGACGATCTGCATCTTCTGCCCCGCCGGGGCGTTGGCTTTTGTGTTGCCGAGAATGTCGTTGATAGAAAATCCCTTGCTCATCGCTCAGCCCTCCTTTGTGTCCACATTGGACACGATCTCGTCGACCTCACCGGCCAGCGCCTTGTAATCGTCCGTGGCCGTACATTTCGGCGCGAACTCCCGCAGCGGCTTGTGGGCGCTCTTGGCCTCGCTGACCTTGACCGTGTAGCGGATGACCGTTCGCAGCATCGGGACGCCCTGTGCACTCAGCTGCCGGATAACGTCCGCCGCGTATTTGGTGTGACGATATTTTGTCATCATCGCGCCCATAATCTTAAGCCGCGGATTGTAATACATCTGGACGCGCTCGATCTGGTCGATGATCTCGTCCATGCCATCGCACGCCCACTCGTCACAGTCCACCGGGATGATGACCCAGTCCGCCGCGCACAGGGCGTTGATGCTTCCCATGTCCAGATCGGGCGGGCAGTCCAGCAGGCAATAGTCGTAATTCTCGGCCACATGCTCCAGCGCATCCCGCAGGCGGTACTGCTGCGGCTCGGTGGTATCCATCAGGATCATGCGGTTGGCTTTGAGAAGCCGCATATCACCGGGCAGCAGGTGGACGCCGGGCAGGCCGGTATCCTCGACGATGGCGGCGTTGGCGAAGCGCTCGCCCAGCAGCACCTCGGCCACCGATAGGCGGTCATAATCGAGCCAGCCGAAAAACTTGCTTGTGTTGCCCTGTTTATCCAGGTCCACCACCAGAACGCTCTTGCTCTTGGCGGCCAATTCGGCGGCCAGGTTGCAGGCGGTGACGGATTTCCCGACGCCGCCCTTCAAGTTGATGATTGCGATTTTGTCCATCTTGTAAATCCCCCTGTAAAATTATAGTTGCTGTTGCTCGTAGCTTTCAAATTTCGGGCCGCTCTCGCCGCCCTCGTCCTGCTGGTAGATGTCGCCATCGGGTATCCAGTCGTGGTACTGCGGGCGCCACTGCATGGGCACCTCGCCCAGACCGCCTTCCCGATTTTTGGCGATCATGATGCCGGTAGCCCGGTAGTCGTTGGTGTCGTGCAGTTCTGCCCCGCCGGGCGGTAATGTGCGCACCATAACAACTGCGTTGGCGTCCTGTTCTATCGTGCCGCTGCCACGCAGTTCGGCCAGCGTGCCGTACTGGGCCGCCGCGCCGCCGCGGTTGAGCTGGCACAGCTCGATGATGACGATTCCCATCTGCATGGCTAAAAGTTTTAACTGCCGGGTTATCTCGCTCAGGCGGTCATACTCCTTGGCCCGCGGGTCTGTACTCGCGATCAGGCCGATGTGGTCGATGATCGCCACATCCGGCTTGTAGGTCAGCAGCCGGGCGCGGATCATGTCCAGCGTCGCCGCGCCGCCCACGTCCTCGACATCCTCCAGGATCATGTTGTGGTGGTTTGCCATCATGGCCTGCACAGCCTTGATATTAGCAAGCTCCTGTCGGCTGAGCTTTCGGTCCCGCATTCGGCCCGCGTCCACCCGAGCCGTCTTCGAGATGATTCGGTGCATCAGCTTCACAGCGCTTTCTTCCAGCGTCAGGTAGTAGACTTTTTTCCGCAGGCTCAACCGGGCCGCCAGGTTGATGGTCAGGTCGGTCTTGCCGCAGCCTGGCCGCCCGGCCACGACCACGGTGTTGGTCGGTTCAAACAGGCCGTAGCGGTCCACCTGCCGCCAGCCGGTACGCAGCAGGGTGTCTGGCTTTTCCAGCGCGGCCACCGCCTTCTCCAGCACAGCGGCGAATGTCTGCCCGCTGCCGTCGGCCTGGGCAGCCAGAATGGCGTCCTGCATATTCAGCGCGGCCCGCACCTTGGCGCAGATGCGGTCGGCGTTGCTGTTGCTGCTGCACGCGGCCAGCAGGGCCGATTGCAGCAGGTCAAGCCGGTAGTCCTCGACCACAAGCGTGGCGTAGTTGTCCAGGTTGGACACCGCCGGACAGGTCTCCGCCGCCCGGGTGACGTAGACCTTGACGTCGGCCACGTCCTGGTTGTTTTCCTGGGCGGCTCGGCTGACGATGAGGACAGGGTCGCTCACATCCTCGCCCGCGTAGGCCATACGCTGCATTGCGGCGAATACATCCCGCCGGGTGCCCTCTTCGAACATAGCGGGGGAGAGTTTCAGCACCGCCGCCCGGGCCGCTTTTTTATTGCTCATGCCCCGCAGCATCACAGCGCCGATGAACGCGTCTTGATGCGTTAACGTCTCGGCGCTCATTCTTCCCACGCTCCCCACAATTTGGTGATGTCGCCGTCGGGGTCAAGTACCGGCGTGGGCGGCGGCGGGCTGTGCGGTGTCTGCCGCGCCGCCGGGGCGGCCACACCGTCCGGTTCATCCTCCCACCGGCGCTGATTTAGCCAGGTGGCCGGGTTGGGGATGTAGCCGCGCAGCCATGTGTCACTCTGGCGCTGTGTCTCAATGGCCCGCAGCATCCCGTCCAGCAGGGCAGCGTCCGGGCGGATGCGCTCAAAGCTGCGTTCAGCGGCCCCCTTGCCGACCTTGCGCGGGTAAGCCGCCCAGAACCGGTCAAACCCTCGTGCGCACGCACGCGTTGTGTTGTTATTACTTGTATTATTATTCTTGTATTGTTTTCCCGCAGTTTTCTGCGGGGGTGGGGCGCAGTTTTCTGCGGGGGTATCCCCGCAATTTTCTGCGGGGGTGGCGCTTAAATCTGCGGGGGTCTGCCGGACGTCCCGCAAGCCGAAAAGCGGGGTCATGCGGCGCTCGCACCGACCCTGTCCGGCACCGCCGAACACTTCCACCGTGATGTACTCACAGTCGGCCAAGTTTTTTATCCATCCCTGAACAGTCCGTTCCCCGGCTCCGTACAGCTCGATAAAATACCGGTTCGACGCGTAGCAGTATCCGGTCTGGTCGGCCAGCGCCGTGATCTCGCTGTATAAAATCCGCTCCATCGGTTTCAGTCGCGTGTCGTACCGCACGGCGGCGGGCAGTATCGCAAAAAAAGCAGGTTTGTCCATGTCAGTACCTCTAAAAAAGGCTGACCTTAATACAGGGGTGCGCCGCGCTGTTTTTTAGCAGCGCATCCCTGTTCAGGTCTTATCAAGTTTTAAACGTCAGAACGGCAGGTCGCCCTCATCCTCGATCATGGCGAAGTCGTCACCCGGCCCGCGGCTGTACTCCGGTGCGGGCGCACCCACTCTGGGTCCCTCAGCGGGAGCTGAAAGAGCCCCTGCGTTGTCCGCCTTGCTGCCGCAAAAATTGATGTTGTTGGCCACAACCTCCAGCACGGTGCGGTTGGTGCCGTCCTTGGCTGTGTAGGTGCGGCTCTGCAGCCGTCCATCCACCGCTACCATCTGGCCCTTAGTGAGCCATTTATAGGCAAACTCGGCGGCACGCTCCCATGCAATGACGGGTATCCAGTCCGCCACGCTCTTGCCGTTGGCGTCCCTGCGCCCGCGATCCACGGCCAGGGTGAATGTCGCCACCTGCTTGCCCGTGTTGGTCTGCCGCAGCTCCGGGTCACGGGCCAGGCGGCCCTGCAGCGCTATCACATTAAGCATAAGGTCACCTCACTTTGTCAGCCATGCGTAAATCAGAAGGCTGATAACAATAATTGCCACTGCGACCCAAGTCATCAGATCATCACCACCACATTGCCGCTCTCGATCAGGTCGGCCAGCTTCTCGCCCAGATAGGCGGCAATGTTGCGCTTTGCCTCCAGCTTCCACGCGCCGCCGTCAGCCTCGTACAGCGCCGGGCGGCCTTCTTTGTTAAGGCGCAGCAGGAAGTCGCTGGCGGGCTGCTCGACCTCAAGGAAAGTGCGGTAGGGCTGCAGATGGACGATGGGCTGCACCGTCTGCTGCTCCTTCAGCACCGCGCCGGTCTTGACGCTGACCTCCTGACTGATCCCGTTGTCCACACTGGACACGCCCTGATTCACGTCGATGCGGCTCAGCAGCGCCAGCAGATAGTCACGGTCAGTGGTGACGGCGTACAGACTCTGCAGCTCCACGACGGCCTTCTCCTTGGTCATGCTCTGGTTTGTGGTAATGTCCGGCACGTCACTCACGGCCTCATACAGCGGCAGGCGGCTGTAGATCGCGTAGTCGCGGCCCGTGTAGGTGCTGTCCACTACGACCCGCCGGGCGCTGTCCACACGCACATACAGCAGCGGTGCCTGGGTGACGCCCTCGGTGCGGATCAGCTTGACCAGCGCCTCCAGAGTATCCACCGAGTACCGGTCCGGGAGTTCAACCTCCGGCTTGACCTCGTGCAGGTAGGTGGAGCAGAACTGATACCCGCTGCGCGTTTCCAGGGTGAAGGGGGTCGCCAGCTCCACAATGCGGTCAATAGCGTCTTTCAAAAAACTGTTTTCCATTGTCTTGTCCTTTCTGTGTGTTAATACCCTGCACGGCCTACGCGGGCCATTGCGGGCATCGGTGTTTCATCGCCGTCCATGTCCACCTGTCCGGGCACCTGCGGCGTCATCTCGGCCAGCAGCAGGCTGCCGTCCCGCGCCTTGGTAATGCACAGGGACGTGCGCACCGGCGAGAGCGGCGCGAGGGTGGTCTTTGCCTGCGCGTCCATGCCGATCTGCTGGCGGTAGTCATCCGGTGCAAAGGTCAGCGTGATGGTGATCTTGCGCTTGGCCGTTGCGTTGGTGTTGGGGTCCATGATGTTCGCCACGACCCGTTCCACCTCATAGTCTGTGATCTCGGCAATCGCGCCCATCGCCATCTCCAGCACGCTCTTTTTGTTTACGATCTGGGGCATAAGTATCCTCCTAAATTTCTTCTCCGAACACCTTGGCAAAGCTGCCGGGGCCGTGGAGATCATCAAAAGCAAATTGTGCTGCCTGTTCCAACACCCGCCGGGCAGCCGGGTCAAAATGGACGCCCAGGGGCGGCTCATTGTGATGGTTGTGGCACAGCCAGACCTTTAAGCCGTACCGCTCGCTCAGCTCCCGCCGCCCGCGTCCAAACAGGATGTGGTGCTCCTCCAGGCCGCGCGTGGTGCGCAGGTTATAGAACCGGCGGCAAAGATAGCACTCTTTGTCCTTCTGCAAAATGCTCTTAGCCATCCGCACGCCTCCAGTCTCGGTATTGCTCAGTGGTTTCGGCATCGTCAACACCGGCCTCGGCCAGCCGGTCAAAGATGCGCTCAATGAAATCGTGCATTTGCTGCCGAGTAAAGCTGCTGCTGCCCAGGCCGAGCCGGGCCACGCAGTAGCCGCCGTCCAGCACCTCCACCACCTGTACCACGCGGTACGCACGGCGCAAAGCAGGCAGTGCCTTAAGCGGCACGCGCCAGGTCTCCACCTCGGCACCGTAGTCGGCCAAAAGGTCCAGATAGCACTGTTCGGCAGTCACCCCGCCGGGGGTGCCGCCGCTCAATGCCTGGGCCAGCTTGTTCAGCAAGGCCCACATCAGTCTGTTCTGGTCCAGCGTCCGCTTGTCCCGCACCGGCTTGATCTCGATTTCTACCATCAGGGGCTGGCCGCGGGCGCGGGCTTCCAGCTCGGTGTGCATCCGCCGCGCCTCCAGCAGGTATCCGTAGTCCACGGTCAGGCCCTCCATGCCGTCCAGGTCGGTGCGCCCGGTGGGGATGTACCACGCGGCCAGGTGTGCAATCAGTTTGCTTGCCATGCAATGATTCCCCCATCCCGCTTGCGCACGCGCAGGGCGGCGACGCTCTCGTCATCGTTGTAGGTGATGTCGTCCAGCGTGAGCACATCGTCCAGGATATACCGCTCGATAACGTTAGTGCCATCCTTGGCCTTTGGCACAATATGCACTTTGCTAGCCGAGATGCGCAGGGGCGGCAGGTCAAACACGCCCTTGCCGATGCCCCATTCCGCCGCTGCCGCAATCAGGCTGCCGTCGGCCTCGTTGATGTTGGCGTCGCTGTGCACGTGGTAGCCCGCCGGGCAGGGCGCGTCCCGCGTGGCGTCGCCCAGCTGCACGGCGCAGTACAGCGCCCGCCCGCACACATAGCGCCGCAGGCTGTAGCCGCCGGGAACCTGCGCCAGCTGGGCAACCTCGCCCATCACGCCGCGCACCGCGTCGGCATCGGGCCAGAGCTTGATGCTCACACCATCCGCCGTCACCTTCACGACGCTGACGACCACATCCTTGGCATTCAGCAGCCCGAATGCCTGGGCCTGCTGCCTCTCGTTGGTTTTGATTTCATTTTCCATAAGTTCCTCCTCACTGTGGGCCAATGTAGACCCCATCGTCATCATACTGGGCGGGGTCGGCGTGCGGACCGTCCCAACCGTAGAGGACGCCCCCCACCATGGCCGCCGCCTGCCGGGCGTCCACGCTGATCTGCGCGTTGGCCTTGCTCACCATCATGTCAGGCCGCACGCCGAACATGGCGTGCTCGCCCCGGAAAATCCGTACCGGCAGCCCGGTCTTGGGCGCTATCGCGTAGCAGTACGCGGGCAGCCCTTTCTTGTCAACGTTCATCTTGATTTCTCCCTTTTTTCGTATTTGTGCCAAGGTTGCCCGCCTGTGCGGTAGTCGGCGCGCCGCGGTGGGGTTCTTTTCCTTCCAGCTCGTGCAGCGTAACGTGATCGCCGCGTTAGATATCTTCCCCGCGTAGCCCATCAGCTGCTTTACAACGTCCATGTCCACGCCGCCGTAGAACATCAGCACGGCCTCGTGCATCGTATTCTCGTCGGGCATGGTGTAGGTGTTGCCGCGATGGTTCCCGCCGCGGCCTCGCAGCTTGCTGGTGTAGGCCGCTTTGAGGGCGGCTTCGCTCTCAAAGCCCAGCGCGGCCAGCAGTGCGTCGTCGCCCACGTCCAAACACTGGGCACATTTGTGCAACGTGTCGACCAGATACTTACAGCCGCGCAGCCGCCCCTGCACCCAGGCGATATCATCGGGCGTCATCTGCGCCCCTCCTTCCCTGTGTCCACGTTGGACACACTTAAATTCTGCCGGGGTCGGCCCGGCTGATACGGCGGCGTGTTGAGGTGGCCGGCTGGCCCGCGTAGGCCGGGCCGGTGTGCCGGGCGTCAAACTCCGTGATGCCCGAAAGCGTCACCAGGTGGATGCGCGGCGTCGGGTTGACGGTCTCGCCGAACTCCCCCGCCCGCATCCAGCGGGTGATCGTGTCGTCGCTGACGCCGTACCGCTCGCACAGGTCCTGCACGGTGTACAGCTCCTTGCGCTGCGGCGCGATCCTGCCCGCCACCCGGGCGGCCAGTTCTTCCAGCAGGGCGTCAAGGACAGGTTGTAATGTGGTGTTGTCCATTTATATCCCTCCCTCGTTTTGCTTGGCGCAGAACGAGCTCAAAAGTTTTAAAGGCAGCACGGCCTTGTTGCTCGGGCTGGCCATCCAGCCCCGCCCACATTTCGTATGCGCGTAGCAATGTGCACAGAATCTGGTCGTTGCTATAATTAGGAGCAATTTTTCGGCCTTGGTCAAAAAGCCGCGTGACCGTGTTCCGATCCATTTTTTTACAGCAAGCGCTCATCATAAATTTGATTGCGGTTTTACGCTTCATTTTCAGGCCCCCTTTGCGTCGTGGATGATTGCGGCCATCTCAGCGGCAGCCGCAAAAACCAGCTTTGTCTGCATGGGCAGCGTGGCGATCTTCTCGGCCAGCTGGCGGGTCTCCTCCACCTTCTGCTTGTCCACGTTCGGGCAGATGATTTCAACCTTGCTCTTTGCCATACGGCTCACCTCCTCAATTAGTATAGCTAAATTATACATTAGGCAAGCTTGTTTGTCAAGTATTATTTTTTAGTTAAACTAAAAAAATCTCTTGATTTTTCGTTTCCGATGTGGTATTCTATATACATAAAAAAAAGGAGGTGATGAGATTTTGAACAACCGTATAAAATTGGTGCGAAAAAACGAAGGCTTGACTCTTGAAAAATTCGGAGAACGCCTCGGAATAACCGCACCATCTTGCAGTAATATTGAAAAAGGGAAAACAAACCCTTCCGACCAAACAATTCGATCTATCTGCCGTGAGTTCAACGTATCCGAGCACTGGCTGCGCACCGGCGAGGGCGAGATGTACAACGCTGTCGATGAAGATGAAGAAATCAGCAACATCATGACTGCGATCAGCGCCAATGACCCCGTCATGGTGCGCATTCTCAAGGCATACTGGCATCTGACCCCCGACGAGCGCCGGGCTTTTCAACATTTTGTGGATAACGTTGTGGAAGAGTACAAAAAAAATAACCCGGAGTAAGCCTCCGGGCCTTGTACTATTTCCTGTTTTTTTCAAGTGCGAGCAGCCACGTCATTGCCTTGCGCAAAAATCGCGTATCTTTATTGCGCTGCAAAATGTAGTTGATCTCGCGGATGATGGCGTCTGGGTCGTCCATGCGCTGTCCTCCTTTCGTTATCTTCATTATAAACAACTGTCAGTTGTTATTCAACTCGCATTTTAAACAAAAACGTTGTCAAAAATTGTGGGTTCCCGAACTTTACACCATAATACACCGCCGCGGGCGCAAACCATGTCGCAACCGCGGCGGCAAACGAGGATGTGATCAAAATCGCCAACAAAAAGAAAAGTACCGGCAATAACAACAGCGATTTCGCCAACGGTTGCATGTTGATCATCGCCGCCATCGCGCTTTTGCCTTACTTCTTATCATTTGTCCTCAGCAAATTTGTTTGGACGTCGAAAAGATCCAAGCTGCCAAAATTCCTGCGCGGGGTGCTGATCGTTTTGCTTTGGGTCATCATGCTCCTGTGGGGCCTAGCGGCCTGGGCGCTGCAAACCAACGCTAAAGACACCGGCACGACGTCCAACGCGATGATTTTATTCTGGGGCATCACCGTCTGCACCCAGGCGCTTGCCTGCCTTTTCATGTACGAGCGCGAGCCGGAAGAAAAGCCCGCACCTCCTGTTGAGCCGGAAGTTCCGGACACCTCTGCTGTCGCCGACACGCTGGCCGCTACCCTGACCCCGCGCATCGTTTTTGATGGCTACGAGTACACCCCGGCACCAACTCCCGCTCCGGCAGCACCTCCAAAGCCGCGCGGCCTGCCGCCGTTCTGTACCCGCGCCCCCGCCGAGCTGGCCGACCTCAGGAAGCTCCACGACTACGTTGTCGTGGACACCGAGACCACCGGCTTAAATCACCTCACGGATGAGATGATCGAGATTGCCATCATCACCGTGGTCGGTGACCAAACTGTAGAAGAATACAGCACGTTGATTCATCCGATAGTTCCCGTCTCGGCACAGGCCTCCGCGGTCAACGGCCTGACGGAGGCCGACCTCATCGAGGCCCCGCATCTGGCCGATGTCCTGCCGGAGATTCGCCGCCGGCTGGACGGCAAAACCATCATCGGCCACAACGTCACCTTCGATTTGGGCTTTATTTCCGATGCGCTGGCCGCACCGGAGCGCCCCGCCGATCTGTGCTACATTGACACCATGAGTCTCTCCCGCCAGTGCGTACCGGCCAAGACGCACAAGCTCCAGGCGCTGGCCGCTCAACTGGGCCTTGACCCCGGCCAGGCGCACCGCGCACTGGGCGACGCCCGCACGACCCTGCAGCTATATCAGTACTGTGTGCACAAGCTGGATGCCGATGCCGCCGAGGAGCGCCGCTTGCGCGCCGAACGCCGCCGCATCAAGCAGGCCGCTCACGATGCCGAGTTCAGCTGGTCGCCGCTCAATAATAAGAATTTTGCTTTTTCCGGCGACTTCCTGACAGATCGCGAACGTCTGGAGGGCCTCGTTCTCACCGTTGGCGCGAATTTGCGCACCGAGGTAAACACGAAAACGGACTACCTCGTTACCGGAGATCTTACCCACCTGCCCGACTGGGCTCTGGCCCGCAAATCCGGCAAGGCCGACAGCCTCAAAAACGCCGGGCAGAATTTAACAAGGCTCACCGAGGCCGAATACATCGCCCTTATCCAATCCACTACAGCCCTGAAGCCCGCCGCCGAGACCGGGGACTTCAACCAATAAAAGCATTTGCAGAGGAGGCAACCTCATGAAGCGCCTGGTCGCTCTCACCGCTGCCGCTGTCCTGGCCCTGAGCCTGGCCGCGTGCAGCACCGCCCCCAGCACGGCGGACACCCCCGCCGAGACCCCCGCACCGACTGCCGCGCCCACCACGGAGCCAGACATCTCCCTGCAGGAAGCTGCCGACGCCATCAGCACCGCCGAGCAGATCGAGGTGGAGGACAACCTCTTTGATGTCACCCTCACCCTGCCCGCCGACTACGCCAGCGACATTACCGCCGAGGAGATCGCGCAGCAGGTGGCCGACGGCAAGGTCCACACCGGCGTGCTCAACGACGACGGCAGCGTAACGTACACCATGAGCAAGGCCCAGCACGCCGCCCTGCTGGAGAGCATCGCCGCCGAGCTGCGCAGCACGCTGGACGACATGATCGGTTCCACCGACTACCCCAACCTCACCCGCATTGAGACGAACGACGATTTCACCGCCTTCACCGTCTACACCACCACTCAGCCCGGCGCGGTGGGGCTTTCTGACGAAATGTCCGTGCTGATCTACTACACCTGCGGCAAAATGTACGGCATCGTCAGCGGCCAGGAGCCGGGCAACATCCACGTGGACATCCTCAACGCCGAATCCGGCGAGCTTGTTTCCTCGCACGATTCCAAAGATTTCAATCAATAAAAAAATCCCGCAGCGTTACCAGCACCGCGGGATAGAATATCAGCGTGTCCGAGGTGGACACAAACCGAAAACCATTTAGATTATACCACCTCCGGCACGATTCGACAAGTATCGGAGGTTAATTATGGCACTAAAAAAGCGAAAAGACGGGCGCTACCAGCGCCGCGTTACCCTTTCCAACGGCAAAACAAAGCTGGTCTACGGCAAAACGCAGGCAGAGGTCAACGCCGCCGTCCGCCGGGCCATGGCAGAGGATAATGCCGGCTTAGAGGTCGGCGACACCACCACCGTTGGCGAGTGGGCTAAAATCTGGCTCACGACCTACAAGTCCGATCTGCGCCCGGCCACCGTGCGGATGTATCGGGACGCCTACAACCTGCACATCATGGGCATCATCGGCAGCATGGAGCTGCGCACCGTGCGTCCGGTGCACATCCGCCGGGTGCTGTCCGGCGTGGCCGATCTATCGGAGAGCTTGCAGCACAAAGTGCTGATAACAGCCCGACAAATTTTTACAAGCGCAAAGCAAAACCACCTCATCAGCAGCGATCCCACCGAAGGACTAAAAATCACGCGCCACGCCAAGGCAAAACGCAAGGAATATCTCAGTCCTTCCGAGTACACCCGCCTGCTGGAGGACGTCACAGAGCCGCGGGCGCGGGCGTTCTGTGCATTGTGCATCTACTGCGGCCTACGCCGGGAAGAGGCCCTGGGCCTGCGCTGGACGGACATAGGCCCCGCCGGACTGATCGTGGCGCGTGCGGTGAGCTTTCCTGCAGGCAGCAACCGCCATGACCCGAGCATGGAGTTAAAAAGCCCCTCGGCCAACCGCATCGTGCCCATTCCCGCCGCGCTGCGCCTCATCCTGGCCGAAACGCCCCGCGCCAGCGAGTACGTCGTCCCCAACGCCCGCGGCCAGATTATGACCCAGTCCGCTTACCAGAAGATGTGGACCACTCACGTGGAGCCGCACTTCCCCCTGCCCATTCACGCTCACATGTTGCGCCACACCTACGCCACCAACCTGTACCGTGCCGGGGTTGACCTGCGCACCGCGCAGCAGCTGCTGGGCCACGCCAGCATTCAAATGACGGCCAACATATATACCCATCTGGAGGCCGCCGACAGCCTGCAGGTGGTCGACCGCCTGGACAACTACTTCGCCACCGCAACCTGACTACTTTTTGACTACATGCCACAGCAAAGTCAAGCGCCTGGCAAAGCAAAAAAGCAACGCTTCAACGTAAACTCCGTCCGCACAAAACCGCAAAAGACCGCATCCTCTCTGACTACGAATCAGAAGGTCGGGGGTTCGAGTCCCTTCCGGCGCACCAAGGTCACTTGCGATTGCAAGTGACCTTTTTTGTTTATATCACCTGCGTTCACCGCTCTTTCAACGACAGCTTACGTAAGCAAGCTGTCGTTTTCAAACGAGGTTTCCCCCTTTGCACCGCTCATGGACCCCGTAACAAAGCCCGCCTGTCCCCTTTTGCGGGAGACAGGCGGGCTTTGCTATGCAGATTTACTTCTCAAACTCCTTCGCCACATCCTGCAGCAGCTGTCTGATGGGCAGGTGCTGGGGGCAGACGCGCTCGCACTGGCCGCAGCGGATGCAGTCCGAGGCGCGGGAGCCGGGCCCGGTGTGGACATCCTCATAGTAGTAGTCCGCGTTCCAGTCGTGGTGGGTGTGCTTCGTGTTCATGATGGCGAACAGGTCGGGGATGGAGATATGCTTCGGGCAGCCTTCGGTGCAGTAGCGGCAGGACGTGCAGGGGATCAGGTCCTTTTTATGGAAGATCTCCTGCACCCGGTTCACGGCGGCCAGCTCGGCATCGTTCAGCGGCGTAAAGTCCTTCATGTAGCTCAGGTTGTCCCGCATCTGCTCCATGCTGCTCATGCCGGACAGCACCATCAGCATACCGGGGAAGCCCGCGGCAAACCGGATGGCATAGCTGGCGGGGCTGCCGCCGTGCAGGGCGTCCAGCACGGCTTTTGCGTCGTCGGGCAGGTTGACAAGGCTGCCGCCCTTGACCGGCTCCATGACCAGCACGGGCTTGCCATGCCTGCGGCAGACCTCATAGCACTTGCGGCTCTGGACGGCCACGTCGTCATAGTCCAGATAATTGAACTGGATCTGCACGACCTCGATGGCCGGATAGTCGGTCAGAATCTGCTCCAGCACGGCGGCACGGTCATGGAACGAGATGCCCACATGGCGGACCTTGCCCTCGGCCTTGAGGGCGAAGGCCGTCTCATAGGCGCGGCAGTCCCTGAAGTGCTGGTAGTTTGTCGTGCTCTGGGAGTGCATTAAATAAAAGTCAAAGTAATCCACGCCGCAGGCTGCAAGCTGGCTCTCAAAAAACGGGCGGATGTCCTCTTCCCTTTTAAAATAGGACCCGCTCAGCTTGTCGGTCAGGACATAGTCCTCCCGCGGGTAACGGCTGGTCAGGCACTCTTTTAGGGCCAGCTCGCTCTTGCCCTGAAGGTAGCCGTGGGCCGTGTCAAAATAATTGAAGCCCTGCTCCAAAAAGCAGTCCACCATCTGTTTCGTCTGCTCCATATCGACGTCCTCGCCGATCATGGGCAGGCGCATACAGCCGAAGCCGAAATTCTTCCTGATCTTTTCCATTTGTAAATGCTCCTTTCGCAAGGTTTACCTTTCACGGATCTCTCCGGGGGAGGTTCCGTTTTTCCGGGCACGGCATGGCGGGCGCATACAGAATGCGCCCCTGCAGGGGAACGCGCGTTATAGCGTAGGGGCGGATTCCATATCCGCCCGCGGCTGCTTACGCCAGTTCAAACATCCCGTGATACAGCTGGTAATACTCGCCCTTTTTGGCCAGCAGCTCGTCGTGGGTGCCGCGCTCGATGATATGGCCATGCTCCAGCACGATGATGGCGTCCGCGTTGCGCACCGTGGAAAGCCGGTGCGCGATGACAAACACCGTGCGGCCCTCCATCAGGCCGTCCATGCCCTTCTGGATCAGCGCCTCGGTGCGGGTGTCGATGCTCGACGTGGCCTCGTCCAGAATCAGCACCGGCGGGTCGGCGACGGCGGCGCGGGCGATGGCCAGCAGCTGGCGCTGTCCCTGGCTCAGGTTTGCGCCGTCGCTCGTCACCATCGTGTTGTAGCCCTGCGGCAGACGGCGGATGAAGGAGTCGGCGTTCGCAATTTTGGCCGCCTTTTCAATTTCCGCCTGCGTCGCGTCCAGCTTGCCGAAGCGGATGTTGTCCGCCACCGTGCCGGTGAACAGGTGGGTGTCCTGCAAGACGACGCCCAGCGAGCGGCGCAGGTCGTTTTTCTTGATGAGCCGCACATCCATGCCGTCGTAGGTGATGGACCCGCCCGACACCTCATAAAAGCGGTTGATGAGGTTGGTAATCGTGGTCTTGCCCGCGCCCGTGGAGCCGACAAAGGCAATTTTTTGCCCCGGCTTGGCGTAGAGCGAGAGGTTCTGCAGAATCATCCGGTCCGGCGTATAGCCAAAGCTGACGTCGTGGAACCGCACGTCGCCGTGCAGCGGCTCGAGCGGGACGCTGGGACGGCGGCGGTCACACCAGGCCCAGCGGCCCGTGCTCCCGGCGCACTCAGTCAGCGTACCGTCGCTGTTTTCCCGCACGCTGACCAGCTCCACCGTGCCCTCGTCGATCTCCGGCTTTTCCTCCATGACCGTGAAGATACGCTCCGCGCCCGCCAGCGCCGCCAGCAGGAAGTTGCCCTGCTGGGTCAGCTGGTTGATGGGCAGCGTCGTCTGGCGCACAAAGACCAGATAGCTGGCCAGGCTGCCGAGGTCGGACCAGCCCCACATGACCATGAGGCCGCCGACCACCGCAATGACCGCGTAGTTCAGGTAGCCGATGCTGACGACGGCGGGAATCATCGTGGCGGCGTAGCTCTGCGCGCCGGTGCCTGCCTCGCGCAGCTTCTCATTGCGGGCGGCAAAGGCGGCCATGTCGGCCTGCTGGTGGTTGAACACCTTGACGACCTTCTGCCCGGCGATCATCTCCTCCATGTAGGCGTCCAGCTCACCGAGGCTGGCCTGCTGGCGCGCATAAAAGGCGCGGCTGCGCTGTGTCGAGTAGTTGATATACCAGAACATAGCAATATAGCCAACGACCACCAGCAGCGAGAGCCGCCAGTTGAGGATGAACAGCAAAAGCAGCGTGCCTGCGACCTGAATAAAGGTCTGGATGACCACCGCAAAGCTGTTGTTCAGCGCGTCCGAGATCGTGTCCACGTCGTTCGTGAACAGGCTCATCAGATCGCCCTTGCGGTTCGTGTCAAAGTAGTGCAGCGGCAGCGTCTGCAGATGTGCGAACAGGTCGCGGCGGATGTCCTGCAAAATCTTCTGCGCGGCACGGACCATGAACTGGGTGTAGCCCAAGGTAGACAGTGCGCCGACGATGTAGATGCCCGCGGTCAGCGCCACGACGCCGGCCAGATAGGCGGCGCTGCCGTTTTCCAGCACGCCGTTGACGATGGGGCGGATCATGTAGGTGCCCAGCAGCGCGGCCAGCGCACTGACCGCCGCCAGCAGGCCGACGACGCCGAGCATGATTTTGTGGCGGCCCAGATAGTCCATGAAGCGGCGCAGCGTGTGCCGCAGGTCCTGCGGGCGCTTACCGCCGAATGGCTTCGCCATCTGCGTCGCCCCCTTTCATCTGGGAATGGTAAATTTCCTGATAGATCGTATCTTTTTCCAGCAGCTCGTCATGCGTGCCCACGGCATGCAGCCGCCCGTCGTCCAGAATGACGATAAGGTCGGCGCTCTGCACCGACGTGATGCGCTGGGCAATGATGAGCTTGGTCACGCTGCCCAGTCCGGCCAGCGCATGGCGGATGCCCGACTCCGTCGCCGTGTCCACGGCGCTGGTGGAGTCGTCAAAAATCAGCACCTTCGGGTGCTTGAGCAGCGTCCGCGCGATGCAGAGGCGCTGCTTCTGCCCGCCCGAGACGTTGCACCCGCCCTGGCCCAGGTCGGTGTCAAGGCCGTCGGGCATCCGGGACAAAAATTCGTCCGCATGGGCGGCGCGGCAGGCGGCCCAGAGGTCGTCGTCCGTCGCGTCGGGATCGCCCCATTTCAGGTTGTCGCGGATCGTGCCGGAGAACAGCAGGTTCTTTTGCAGCACGATGCCGACGGCGTCCCGCAGGGCGTTCACGTCGTAGCCGCGGACGTCGCGCCCGCCGACCCGGACCGTGCCCTCGGTGGCGTCGTACAGGCGCGGAATGAGCTGGACGAGCGTCGTTTTGGCCGCGCCCGTGCCGCCGATGATGCCCACCGTCGCACCTGCCGGGATGTGGAGCGTGATGTCGGAGAGGGCATTTTTCTCCGCCTTGGCGTTGTATTTGAAGCTGACGTGGTCAAAGTCGATTTGGCCGTCGGGGATGGTGTCCACCGGTGCGGCGGCGTTTGCAAGGTCGGGCGTCTCGGTCAGGACCTCACGGATGCGGCGGGCGCTGGCCAGCGAGCGGGACATCTGCAGAAAGACGCCGGAGAACATCATGACCGAGTTGAGCACCTGCAAAACATAGCTCAAAAACGCCGTCAGCTGGCCGACGGACATCGTGCCGACGAGGATATAATTGCCGCCGAACCAAAGGATGCAGACGATGGCCGTATACATGACAGTCTGGAACGCAGGCAGGTTGAGGACGGCATAGCGGAAGGTTTCCGTCGAAGCATCGCTCAATTCCGTGTTGACGGTGTCGAACTGGGCGTTCTCGTAGTCGCCGCGGACGAACGCCTTGATGGCACGGATGGCGGTCAGGGACTCTTGGATGCGGCCATTCAGGTGATCCACGGCGCTCTGCTGGCGGCCATAGAGCGGACCGACCTTTGTGACGATCCAGGCGAGGACGACGGCCAGGATCGGCGTTGTGACGAGGAATACAATCGTCAGCCGCGGGCTGAGCACGCAGGCCATCGCCAGCCCCATGCAGAGCATGACCGGGCTGCGCACCAGCGGACGCAGACCGGCGTTGACGGCGTTGAGCATGACCGTGACGTCGGTGGTCATGCGGGTGACGAGGGACGCATCGGAGAAGCGGTCAAGGTTGGCGAAGTCGAATTTCTGCACAGCGGCATACTCCGCCATGCGCAGCTGTGCCGCGAACCCGTTTGCGAACCGCGCCGCGTACCGCGCATACAGCAGCCCCGTGATGAGCGCGAGCACCGCGCACAAAATCATCAGCCCGCCCTGCCGAAAGATGACGGCCATATTATGGGCGGGCACGCCGTCATCCACGAGGGTTGACATCAGGACGGGGATGACCATTTCAAAGATACATTCAATAAAGATCAGCCCCACCGCCGCGAACAGATCGCGCCGGTACGGGCGGGCATAACGGAAGATTTTGCGCAGATCCTGCATGGGTGGCTCCTTGAGGTGGGGGTAGGATGGTTGTTAAGGAAGGGCGGCGGTGAATGTTGTAGGGGGCGGCGTCCCCGACGCCCCGCGGAATGAGCGGCGGCGCGAACAACCCGGGAGGGATGAATCTCTCCCCTACAGGCGGAACGTTGACGGGATTTGACGTGAAGTTACGGAGGGGTCAAGACCCCTCCCTACGGAACAATAGATACATGGGCGGTAATGGCAAGGCTGCGGGCCGGGCATGCCCGGCCCCTACGGACTGCCACAAATGGGCTGCGGACGAGAGGGGCAAGGGAGGGCGGCAGCCCTCCCCCTTTGCCGTGGGCGGGGGTTGCCCGGGAATGGATGGCGACGCAAGGCCCGTCGGGACCCTTCAGGCCTCGCAAGCTCGGCCAGCTCCCCTGATGGGGAGCCTTTTTCCCCTGCGGGGGTTCGGGGGAACGCCCGACTCAAAAGTGGAGGAA
>ERZ835051.719-NODE-719-length-37235-cov-4.481011_pt1 | contig 37235 bp, 31 predicted proteins | sample MGYA00519575_ERZ835051 | MGnify/ENA primary metagenome ERZ835051 (study PRJEB31850, sample SAMEA3708769) | human gut metagenome | biome: human gut; feature: human-associated habitat; material: faeces | place: China | collected 2014 ... | reverse complement strand
CTGGCAACGGTATGACCGTATTGAACGAAATAGTTTTCCAGTACAGTCACTTCTCGAGAATAGATGCGATACCGGTATTTGGTCCCTTTTTCAAGTCCGGTAATATGGATGCGGTGTAAAGTGTCAACGACTTTACGTCCCATCTCGGTTTGGTAAAATTTCGGATGTTCGGTTGCATAAAAACTGCGCCCGTCATTCGGGGCAATCTCGACCCAGGAAACAGCAGGCCGATTGGTCATCCAAACAATGGTTACTTCGTGCTCGCCCATCTGTTGTAAATAGGGGCCTCCGGAGATTTTAATCTCTTGCTCTTGGGCTGAAACCCCAATCCATGCAAACAATCCAACGAGTGTTAAAAGCCATTTTTGTGACATGATGAATAAGGTGGAATTAATTGAAATATAAAAGTTAGTAATTCAGTCTTTTATGAGACGCTCATGAGAGAAAATGCAAATTGACCGAACAAAGGTACGGCTTTATTTTTGGAAAACCTTGTACTGTTGGGTTTAAAAATTTGTTAACCTTTTTGTTGATATAACAGTAAGAGAACCTTGTTGAGTTAGTCGAATCTTTGAATTGTAAGTTTTTGTTTGTCAGTTGAATCTTTGAGATGTGGGGATGGCGAATTTGGGCCGCTCGCATTTTTTTATTATTATTACCATCTCATCTAAAACTCATACGTATGTCTTTGATTTCAGATTTGTTGATTTCTGGCCGGAAGCAGTTGGTGTGGATGGCCGCTATTTCACTGTCTGTTGTCGCCTGCAATGAGACCGGAAAAATTGATCGCCGTGCCGTTGTAGAGCGTCATCGGATTGTGACCGATTCGGTTTATCACCGAAGCCCGGCACAGGTAGGTAACGGCAATTTTGCTTTTGGCGTGGATGTTACCGGATTGCAAACATTTGTCCCCTTCAATACCATGTCGCACTGGAGCTGGCATAGCTTCCCTCTGCCTGATGGTGTGAAGGTTGAGGACTATACCGGAGTCCCTATGGATACCTATGGGAAAATGATCCCCTATGAGGTTGGCGATCCGAATAAACCTGAGATTACAGCTTGGTTGGTTGCCAATCCCCACCGATTTAATTTGGGACGTATCGGCTTGCAGATGACCCATGCGGATGGATCGCCTGTCGTTGAAAGCGATTTGATGAATCCGCATCAGGAGGTCGATCTTTGGAAAGGTATTATATACAGTTCATTCCAGATCGATGGTGAAAAGGTTGAGGTAACTACTGCATGTGATCCTGATCAAGATGCTCTTGGTGTATCTATTAAATCACCGTTGGTGGCTCAGGGACGTATTGGAGTCTTTTTTGATTTCCCCTATGCCGATCACGGCGACTTTAGAGATACTGTGGGCGATTACAATGCTTATGACAAACATCGCTCTGAGGTGATCTCGAATGGCAGTCAAAGTGCTGAAATCCTCAGAACGATGGATAGTACCACCTATTATACTGCTCTGAAATGGGCTACTCCGGCGTCATTTGGTCAAGATACTCCGTCAGACTCTCCTCACCGTTTCTTGCTGATGCCTACGGAAGGGGAGGAGTTGATGTTTACTTGTGCTTTCTCTCCTGACGCAATCGCTGTTGATCAGTTGCCTTCCGCCTCGCAGATTGATGAGGCGAGCGCAAAAGCCTGGGAAACTTACTGGATGTCTGGTGCTGCTATCGACCTTTCGGAAAGTACGGATCCTCGTTGGGAAGAGCTTGAACGTCGTATTGTGTTGTCTCAATACGTGTTACGTGTAAATGAGGCAGGTGATCTTCCTCCTCAGGAGAGTGGTCTTGTTAATAACGGTTGGTTTGGTCGTTTCCATTACGAAATGATCTGGTGGCATGGCGTACATTACGGCTTGTGGAATCGTTGGGAGTTGTTCGACAGAAGTTTGCATATTTTCCCTGACTTTTTGCCTACTTCAATCCAACGTGCACAGAAAATGGGACGTCGTGGAGCCAAATGGCCCAAATGTACCGCTGATTTTGACCGTGAATGGCCATGTTGGGCTCATGGTCTGTTGATTTGGCAACAACCGCATCCGATCTACTTTGCAGAGATGGATTATCGTCTCCATCCAACTCAGGAGACTCTTGATAAATGGAAAGATGTTGTGTTGAACTCAGCACAATACATGGCTGACTATGCTCATTATGACGCAGCGAATGATCGTTATGTGCTGGGCCCCCCTGTCGTAATCGTATCTGAGAATACAGATGCTCTCAAGACGGTCAATCCTATTTTTGAGTTGGGTTATTGGCGTTATGGATTGCGTACAGCACAACAGTGGCGCGAACGTCTCGGTATGCCTCGTGAACCGCAATGGGATACAGTTCTCAATAAGCTTTCTCCGCTGCCGATCCAAGATAGCGTATATGTAACTTATGAAGGTATTCCCGACATGTGGACAAAATATACCTTTGAACATCCTGCATTGACCGGTGTGTTTGGTATGCTGCCGGGTGATGGAGTTGATACTACCGTTTATCGTAGAACGTTGGATAAAGTGAATCGCGAATGGCAGTCTGACCGTATCTGGGGCTGGGACTTCCCAATGATGGCTATGGGAGCTGCGCGCAGTGGTAATCCGGAATTGGCAATCGATATGCTGATGCATAACTCCAAACAGTTCCGTTTTGACGAGCATGGCCTTGCTAGTGGTGGCCCATGGCCTTACTTCCCGTCAAACGGCGGTTTGTTGACTGCAGTTGCCATGATGGCCGGAGGTTGGGATGGTTCGCAAGGCGAAGCTCCGGGCTTCCCGAAAAATGGCAAGTGGGTAGTTAAATACGAAAATTTTGTTCCGATGCAATAAAGACTGCTGCCTATTAAACTTGACTGCTTTTCAGGTGTTTAGTATTGATTCGACACTGATTTCCGATCGGTAAGGATGATTCAAGTTATTAAAAATATTTAATAAATTTGGATAATTTGAAATTTTGTCCTTACATTTGCGGTGAAGTTTAGGTTCATTTAGGTTAGTAGTTTTAGGTTAGTAGAAGGGAAAACGGTGGGATAGTGGTAGTTGTCACATTCTACCGTTCTTCCTTTGAAAAGAAATTTCATTTTTAAAATTATAAGAGGAGGGGTCATCTTAATGATCCCTCCTCTTTTATTATATGGGCCGGATTGCTGATGCTTATTAAAATAATTTATATTTAAAGTTGGAAAATAAATCCACCTTTGAATAGTAGTGTTTTGCGCAGGTTTTGATCCGGTTCGTATTCAGGAAACAGTTCAGGATTACTCTCAACCTGTTCAATAGCCCGATCTAATAAGCGGTCGGCGGTATGACGAGCATGGCGCCGCAGTCGTTCTTGTTGTCGAATCGATGCGGCAGAACCGTAATCGGTTTTACCTTGGAGGATGCCTGTGGTGCCAACAGCTGCACACATTTCGTCAATCACCATGCATCGGATGTAGTAGGCTAAAGGTACTTTCAGGTAATCGGCAGTAAAGGCGGAGTATTGACTCTCTCCCAACTGATCGTAAAGTTTCCCAAAGATGGGCTTGAGATGTTGCAGTTGTGCAGCTTCGATGAGTGAAGGTCGGATTAACTCTTCACGAAATTGTTCAGTAGCGGGGAAGGCTATCTCGAGTACTTCCGTCGGTGTGATCAGCAATTCCATAATCAGTCAATGTTACGTAAAGCATACTTGGTGATTTGCGCAAGGAATAGATTTTGCTCCGGATCTTCAATGTCATAATCTAATCCATCGGCACGCCGAGCTTCCCAAACTTTCATGTAAAGTGGTTTTGAACGGGTTGGAGGGCGATTAATAACCTGCATGGAGGATGCATCGCAATCCAGAATCCGATTGATGATGATTTGAATAGGTTCGAGCAGTTCTTGTTGAGCTCCGAGAATCAGGGTGTTTAAAGCAATTTCATACTCTTGCAAGATACGTTCGGAGCTGAAGCCTGAGAGGTAATCCAATCCACTTAAGGACCTGAACCAGGAGTGTGCTACGACAATGTCGGTGACGGCTTGATCGTGCAGATTTTTCCAGTCACCCTCGTTGGTGGAGGTGATCGGAACGAATTTCGAGTTGTCGGCCTCTTCGGCATTTTTGACCATGAACATTACCTGTCCTGGCTCACCGGCAAAACGTTTCTCTGCAGTGCGGATAATCTCATAAGCATCCTGTTCATTATCCACGTTGCCGTCTAATACCATGATTCCCGATAACTGGAATGAGTTGTCAAGACGACTGATGTTCCATTTGTCTGTTTTGTAGGCGATTGCCGATACGTTCATTCCTGCAATATAGGGAGGCAGACCGTAATGTTCGAACATCGGTTCGTAATCCTTGTAATGGAAGATTGATCGGATGGTACCGTCCGGAAATTTTTCAAAAAGAGGATAGAGTGGTAGCTGTTTGGCGTTCGCAGTAGAAAACTGGTGCCAATCATGGTGCAGTAAGACATGTTTGCCATCTTGGGCCAGGCGACATTTGGACGCATCTTGATGGTACAGGGACAGGAAATCGTGGTTCGGTGTAGTGACGATTTCGAGGAACGCATTGCCGAAAAGGGATTTGTCGAAGGCCAGTTTATTGAAAATTTGCCTGAGCGTTTCTCCTTGACCGTTCGCTGATTCAATGAAATAGGCTAAACGGGGTATCTCGTTGTCGTAGATGAAACCTTTCCCGGAAATGTAGTCGGCTTTATCGTTAATGATTCGTCGATGTGTGGTCGATCGTCGAGCCATTAATGCGAGAGCTTCTGGAAAAAGGTTGTCATCTCCCCAACGCCAATATTGCGATGACCCAGCCAACGAACTCCCTTGTGTGACGAAAGGATCAATCCTGTTGTGTGGCAGAAAGAGTTTTCGGGCTCTATTTTGAGTAGTTGTTTTTTGTTTCATATGGGGAACAATAATCCGGGTACGGGTCGGCGCATGGCGACATTCCGTACCCGGATGGTGAAAGGTTAGAATAGTGTATCGAAATCGTCGATAAATGGAAGGGCTAAATCCGTGTCGATACTTTGCAGAACGACAGTAGTTGTAGTCTCTTCACGCAGTTGTTTGCCTGTCGTTGAGGTGACTGACTCGACTCGTAAGGGGCGTTCTTTTTCGAATCGGGGAGAGTATCCTACCAGAAAAATATCGTCGTTCATGGTGCGTACGACAGCGATTAAACCCTCTTCGGAGAGACTGAGGATGGAGTCCAGGGCGGCGATGGAGTCGCTTCCCATTTTATCCAGTACAAATCTCAGTTCGTGAGTAACAACGGGCGAATGGTGTACGAGCGATATGTTTTCACTGTATTCGGCTTCGTCTTCGCGAAATTCGTATTTGGTGAATTTTTTTTCTGCAGCAAGTGTTAGCTCGAACAGGGCTCGATCTTCCTCGCTGTAACTGACACTGGTCACATCGCTTGCGGCAATGAGTCCGAGTGTGCGGATTCCGCCATTTTTGCGCTCCGCTTTTCTTTGATAACCGATTAATGCCATAAGTGATAGCGTTTAAAATTAGGCAACGGTGGTTGAGGCCATTGAGATGAGTTCGGGCAACAGGTAGTCGCAGCCAGCCATAAATACGGCACGTTGACGATTTTCCATCTGATCCGGATTGTACCACATGCGCACTTCGGTTCCCGGGAAGTCGGCGGTGTTGACGGCGAGAGCGAGGTTTCGACGATCGGTCAGGATGGCGAAAGATTGCGGCAGGTCGGTCAACTCTTTCAGGTAAGATGAGATTTGTACATCGATTACCGGAATTCCCCGGAAAGACAGTCCCTCTCTTCCGTTTTGTTTGGCTAAATAGGCTGACTCCAAAATGACGTTGTCGAGCTCTTCTTCATATTTGGCGTAGATGTCCGAAGATACCAGATAAACCAAATTACCTTGAGGTTTGAAGGCTTTGAGCAGATCTGAGGCATTGTCCCAAATTTGTTTGAGTAGAGCTTCGGCTGCATCAGCTGCGTCAGTGGTAAATGAAGCACCGATTGAGACGTTTTTGACATCGTTTTCGGTTTCACCAATATCGTCCGTCAGGCGTTTTAAGAAGCCGTCAAAGGTATTGAGTTTGTCTTCACGATCTGTGTCACCGAGCCACATCGTTGCACGGACACTCTCTGCGATAGCCTCTTTGAATAGGGCTGTTTCAGCGGCTTCGAGTTCAGTTCCGGACAGATCGTCCAGGTTGACATCCGAACGATTGGTGATCAGTTCGTACACCATGTTGAAATAGTCATCAGCTGAGTAGCCTACTTCAGCTTTTACTTTGGAGAGCTGGATCGTTTTTTGGTATTTGGACGCAGCGCTTCCTCCATTCCAGCCGCTGGTGGTATATTTCTGTAGAATGTCACCGGCTCTTTTCCAGAATTGCAAGGTCGTTGGCACCGGCATGTTGTACATGATTTTGATTCCGAGAGCAGCAGCATCGGGGCCGGTCAACATAGGACGAAAAAAGATTGTCTCGAGATCACGACCGGTGTAGGTTTTGGGATTTTCGATTTTTGCCATGATAAAATGATTGGTTAGTTAGTAAAAAAGGGTTTGAATAATTGGAGTTATTTTATTTGAAGTTTCGGATGTCTTCGTTGTAGGAGTGAGCGTTGGCTGAAATTTTCTTTTCGACCGGAGAGGGATCTTCGCGGGGCAAAGTGCGGGTTGGATAGGCCTGAAGACGCGCATTCTCAGCTTCCAGTGAGGCGATTTGCGCTTTGAGTGAAGCTATCTCCTGTTGATAGTTGTGTACGGTAATGGGGGGGTGATGTAATGATGTTTGGGCGGGTTCAGATCCGACTGTTTGTGGGACAGTATTGATCGGCGTTTCATTGGAAGTTGGGGCCGGTGTCACGGCGTCGGATGTTTCGGAAGTCGCCAAGCCGAGCAGATCGAGCATGGCATGCCAATGTTGTTTAAGTGTCATGGTAGTTGGATTTGAATTGAAGTTGAGCGGTAATTCTGCCAGTGTCTCGCATAGAGTGCGAAACGAAGCATGATTTGTAATCGGTTGTGCTGTAAAGATTCGGTCGATTAGTCCGGCTTTCAGGGTCTCTTCGGGGGATAACCAGCGCCCATTCCCTTGGTTGTATTCCATCAATTCGATGAAATGAGAGATGGGAAGACCGGATCGTTTTGCATAGATATTGGCAATGCGTTCATCGGTTTTCAGAAGCATCTGGGCTGTCTCATCTAAAGTCGTGGCATTGCCTTCTGAATTACAGCTGGCCCGGTGAATGAGGTAGAGTCCGTTGGCAGACATTTCGCGTTTCCCTGGCGAGGCAGCTTGTGCGATGATGGTAGCGGCTGATGCGGTATAACCGTAGCAACGGGTTATAATTGGACAATGGAGTGATCGTAATGCATCGTGAATCAGCAGCGCATCGTTTACGTCTCCGCCTGTTGAACGAATGTGTACAATTAGTGAGGTAATGTTTTGTGTTTGAATTTTGTCGAGCTGTTGTTTGAATTCGGAATAGGTTGAACAACTCTTTTTTGCTATGTCAGGTGAGTCCGGATTATAAAGGCCGATTATGCCTTCGATTGCTATTTCGGCAGTTTGGTTTGCGAGGTTAGTAATTGTGATGTTTCCTTTCATGGGCAGGAGGGTTGAATGGTTAGCATAGATTGACATCTTTGTAGTAGTACATGCATTTACGGATATATTCGTAGGAGCAGGAGAAGATTTCGGTAGCTTTCCACATGGCGTCGATTTTTTTGTAGCCTTGTTGCAGAAGAGAGTTGACATATTCGCGGACTGAGAGCACTTTGCAGCGGGTTGCATCGACAACGCCGATTTCGATCAATTTGGCGATCATCTCTTCGGGTGTTATTTGGGGGTATCGTTGCAACAGTTGAGAGGAGAGTTTTTTTTCATAGATCGTCATATTAGGGAGGAGTTTTAAAGGATAAGGATGATAGATAGGATATAAGAAGGAAGCATAGAGGGTGTGTTAGAAAGAGGCTAATTCGACAACACTTTTCACGGCTTTTTGGGCTTCGGTAATGTCTGATTCTAAAACATAGACTTTAAGCGAGGAGATTTTTTGATCTACTATTTGTTCTATTTTAGATTGTGTGATGGTGTTAGGTCGTGAGTCGGAAGCATCGCAGTTAAAAGATTGTTTTTGAGTGTTCAGTGTAGATGTCTGCCGGGAATTATTGCCAATGAATGCAGCGGGTATCTCTGCTGGTTGCATGAATTGACAGTCGAGCGACATTCGTTTTTGCAATACACTCCAAGTCGAGATGTCGTTTGGCTCGATTCCTATAGCCATAGAGACGGGCGTTGAGTTATTATGACTCATTGGTTCTATGGTGTTAGATTCTACTGTTGTTAGATTGGTAATGGCTTGAGGTCCTATGGGTGGATCTTGTAATGTGCTTTCAGGTTGGGAGCTTGCAGGCGCAGTAGCCACTGACGAAGCCGGTGAAAAACTATGATTCTCATCACTTGAATTTAAAGTGTTGGGGGTGATTCCGAGGGGGGCAATATTTGGTGTAATTGGATTTTTTTGCCACTCTGCAGGCAACAGGATATGAAATAGTGTTTCAGCCATGGTTTTGACGTTAGACGAGTGTAATGAAGATGCATTTTGTTGAGCCGGTTCGTTGAGGCTGGTAATCGACGATCTCTTCCAGGCGGCAATAGATCTCTTCACCGTTGATTTTGAGTTTAAAAAGAGCACGGAAATCTTGGCATAGATCGTTTGGAAGCATAAACGGTTCGATCTCTTCGGGAGTTAGGTCGAGATAGAGGGTAATCCGACGTCCATTGTTGTACAGTTCGATATTTTGGTCGTAGTAGCAGTGTAGGCCTTGTAGTCCATCCCTGTCTTCGAAGCAAAGTGTGAATGGATTGGTGCCGGTATGGTGGAATGCGATCAATGGGAATTGTGCGGTATAGAGAGGCCAACCCCATGATTCACCTGAGGGGAGTGTTTGAATACCGTTGAATCGAACGATTTTGGCAGGGAAATTTAGGCTTTCAGTGTCGGTAGCATCTCCCAATTTATCACGGTCTCCAGCTTGGACGAGCGAGGCACTGGGAGCATCGGGATAACTTCCCGTTTGGTTTAGCGAAGCGGTAAATAAGGGATTATAATAGGTTTCTGCTCCCTCTGCTGCAAATTGATTGAGAATTTGTGCGCTCCAGAGTCCCAGTATCTCTTTATTGGCGGAGTCCCAGCGAGCCACACTGCCATCTCCGGACTGATAGCGAAGAACAAATTCTTGAGAGAGGTCTGCGCCTAGCTCTTCTATATGAATGGGCTTTTGTAGATCTGTTTTTTCGCTCCAATCCACGAGCTGTTGTGTGTAGAACTGTTCTCGAGGCTCGATAAAGATCGTTTTTGAGAGAGTGTCGGTGTAAAAGTAGAGATTGAATAGTTGTTTGATTGCGTTAATGAATTCGATTTGTCGAATTTGATGGGCTCCGACGTCGGCGAATGAGATAGTTGTACCTTCACAGGGGTGTGGGTTGAATAGCGGACGTACAGAAATCTCATTGGACAGAGTTATCTTCATGCCGGGATCTGCCCCTCCGAAATAGATCAGATCGAAGTAGTGAGGTTGTGAGGGGAGAACTTCGCTGGCTGCACTTTGTAGTTTTACCGAGATGTCGATTTGTCCTGTTTCGCTTACATAACCGTCGTAAAGCGCCCAGTCTTTGTCATAGATTGTATATGTTCCGTCGTTCGAGAGTATCCAGAGTTGAGGGTTTGTGATATTTGCGTTGAGTTGAGTCGCGATGTCGGTTGAGCGGCTGTTGAATGTTTTGAGTGTGACGGTTTCGTAATCGGAAGGTTGCAGATTGTTTAGGTCTGCCTCAGGGTTGGTAATTAGATCGTACGTAAAACGATAGTTGTTTCCATCAACATGGTCAAAGACGATTAGCAGATATCCTCGATTGTCTTGGTATTCGGGACGACGGTCTTCATATTGATTAAGTACTTTGAAGACACGCTCGTTGTCGTCATCCAGATAGATGCGATTAAAGCATTTGAGCTCTGTCCGACTGGCGATTTGGTAATCTGATTTGTATTTGAGGTCGTATTCGAATCCGACAGCAACTTTTTCAATCGGACAGAAAGCTATTCGGCCATCGATTTGGCGGAAGGCGTTGTTGTGGTTATAGACCTCAGAAAGTGTTTTGCCATCTTGGGTTTCATTTGGATCTGCACTATCGACGATGTTTCCAATGGTATTGAGAGTGGTGAGAGGATCTGCATAGACTCTTCCAAAACGGTCGGCAGTTGCCTCGGTTGTTTGAAACCTTTTTGCCAGGAATCCCATTCGTTCAAGCAGCAGGCCGGTGTCTTTTTCGGGGTAGGCCCCGCTCATGTACAGAGAGTTGAAAAAATCGCTTGTAAAAAATTGGGATTCGATGGTATAGCCCGCCTGTTTGACGATCTGTTCCAACAGACTTTTGACGTGGAGAAATGGGTGATAATCACGAAAAGTCAGCATGCGAACACTCTGTTGGATGGTTGTAGAAGGCAGAGTAAACCGATCTCGTTGCACGGGAAAAAATCTTACCGGATGCTCCCAGTTCCAACTTTGGTAAACAGTAGCGGCACTGATGGTGGTTTCGAATGGTATTTCGATTTCGTTGAACATTTGTTCAGCAGCCAGTTTGACCCACTCTTTGCCGGCTCCGATAATATTGATCTGACACCAAGTGGAGCCATCTGTATCTTGTTCATATCGGGAGATCATCGGTACTCCTTCGATGATGGTACACCCGTCGGTTTCGATACGAGCAGTGTGATGCTGTTGGTTAAACATTTCAGGTGAGTGGATTTCGGCGGAATTGCCGAGTATGTGGCCATTTCGGGTGGTTAATGGGATTCGGATTGTTTTGGAGTATCCAGTTCGACCGGTTTCGATTTCAGTGATCGAGGCGATGGTGAGGGAGATAGCGATTTGACACTCTTGCGGCAGGTCGATCTCTTGATTGTCGATAAAACATCGGATCATGAGTTTGGATTTTGGGTAAGGGTATGGATCGTGTTAATAAGGGGATAGAACGGAATGGTAATAGATGAGCAACGAATCTGAAAGATCTTACAAATGGGTATGTTGTGTTTGGATGGAGGGGATTGTTTCTAATTCTATTTGAAGCAGGTTTTCATCGAATGTGGTGATTTGGTCGGAGAGAATTTCGATCGGTTCAATACAGGACCCATGGTCAATCCAGACGCGTGGCGCTGTAATGATTTCGCTGATCCAGTCCATTGTTTTGCGACTGATGAATCCAGAAAATAGATATCGATGTTGTTCACTCTTGTTTTGAATAGTTTTATATCCTTGTTGGGTGTAGATGCGGTTTTTCTCTGAGTAGAGATCGATTTGTGTTTGTTGTCGCCAGGTGTAGTAATCGATTTGTCCAAAGCTGTTCCACCAGCAGAGTCTGATCTGGTCGGGTTTGTCTGGAATGAACACATATTTTTGCGCGAAGAGTTGATCTGTATCGATCATAAGTGCAACTTCCATATTGTCGAAATCAGATAGAGTTCCGTATTCGAGCGTGCGAAGTTTGGCGTCTAACTGTGTCATGTTAAGACAGATTATTAATAGTCCACCGACCTCTTGAGTGTCGATGATGGTTAGTGTTTTGTCTCCATTTCGACCGTGTAGACGGGCTTCGACGCTCAGGGGAAGGCCGTCGTCGACCAATAGAGCGAGTTCGTCCCGTTGGCTTCGGGAGATTGGAATCGTTTCTGGTGAAGCGGATAATTTGATATAACTGTCAAGAGGATTGTTACCAGCCGCTACCACCGTGGATCCTTGCACGCTTCCTGAACGAATGGTGATTTTGGATAATCGATTGGCAGGTTGGGCGAACGAGATGGATGAGGGGCGCTGTGGGGTTACATCGATTTGTCGACGGGCATATCCAGCGACGTTGACGTTGTAGAGAGTGGCGTTTCGAAAACGTTTTTTGCCGATTAGCGTGTTGTCGTCTCCGGCCAGGATTTCAATTTCTACCAACTCATCGATTTCGGCAGAGATTTGAAAGTTGACTTCCCCGGAGGCAGGGGCATAGTAGGTGGGATATTTGACGATTTTCATAGGGGAAGGAGTTTGATGGATTAACGATCAAGTGGGGAGTCGGCCGGTGTGAAGCGCATTCGAATGTCGCAGATGACCTTGAGAGCGGTTTCATTGTGAGGTGTCAGAGAGTTTTCGCTTGGGGTACAGGAGATATTGTCGAGATTGAAGACTTGTCGTCCTTGGCCTATTCGGTCGAGGATTTTAAGTGCGTTAATTTCCATGGTTGACCAAAGTTGTTCTCGGGTTTGAGGTGTGGCCTTTTTTTCTATATGTAGCAGATAAAGCTCGGTCCGATAGGTGATGAAGCCATCATGACGTCCTTCGACTTTGATGATCCGGATAGGGAGTAGCCATGCGGCAGGAAGTTTCAGGAGTCCGTTGTTGATTCGGTATTCGAATCCTGAGTGAAAGGTGTAGCCTTCGGCGGTGGCTGCCGATTCGATAACGGCAGTCAGAATATTTCTAAGCATATTTATGGGTGGAATTGAGGTGAAAGATTGTATGTGTGGACTGAGTCTAGGAAAAACCGGAAAGTCAGTCAACGTATTATGCTTGTTTGCATTTGGCGTTTAATAGCTGCATGAAAGAGTACAATGGCATCTGGCGGACAATTTCTAGTTCAGAGGGGGTGTATCCGGCGGCGAAATGCAGCATGTCACTCCAGGATATGGGATGTGAGATTGGGGTATAACGGCTTTGTAGTTTATTTTGTGATGAGAGTTTATTTAAAGGAGAGGCATAGCAGCACGGAAATAGTTTTTTTAAGGTAGAATGGGTTTGTTGTAAATGATTGAAGAGTTCTATAACGGATGAGGCAGATGTGGATTGTAATTGTTTAGCTTTTTGTCGTAATCTTTTTTCTGAGCGATAGTGATGAGAAGAGTCGAGCAGAGCCATCATCCATGGGGCGTATTTCCATGCGTCTGTGCGGTAGAGATCAGAGGCTTCGCAGAATATTTCTGCTGTGATTTTGTACATTGGGAGCGGGTCTCCGTGAATATCAATGCCGGTAATGGGAGGATGCCAGTGTGGTTTTTGTAAGGGGTTTACCGTTTGGGCCCATATGGAACGTCTTATTTTTTGCGTTTTGAGTCCAAGTTGTTTACGTAGCCAATTTTGTTTCCATGTTCTCAGCTGTTCTACCCATATTGAGTGTCTGTTCTGTTTGCGAAAGAAACGTTTAAGGAAAGAGCTGCAAGTAGAATGATTGATGTCTTCAATGATTTCGCTTTTGCTATTTGTGCTTCTATGATTCTGAGGAAAATTGTTTTTGGTATTCAGGTCGTATGTTGAATGGGGGATGGGTTGTTCAAGAGTTTGTATGATGTGCAGTGCTAATTCAATTCGTTCATTTGGATAGGTTTTTTGCGCGATGTCTTGAGGAATGTGACAGATATTGACCAGAAAAGCGATGGATTTTTCATCTAATTCACGGTCTATCTTTCGATGGGGAGAGTATGTTTTGAGGAATTGGATCAGGTGTTGAGCTTCTTTTAGAGTAAGCTCTTCCCATTGAGTTGGGATGGGATAGGTTTGATCGTTGATAATAATGTTTATCATATGTTGATAATAAGAAGGCGTAGGAGGATTGGCTGTGCATTACTTGTTGAAATCTTTTGATAAGATGTTAGAGCTTTGTTCATACTTGTAGCCAGTGTAATGTTAATGAATTGATAAATAGTTTATTGACTGAAATTTGAGGATGGGGTTTTGACTGTCGAGTTATGAACAGTGCTAAAAAAAGAAGCAGAATTGCACAGTTAGATAGATTGTGATGCTTCAATGTCAGTATGACTTATGAAGTGGTTGTGCAATGCAAAATATGTATAGGATATTCAAAAATTGAATTGTAGGAAAGGAACAGATGATCCTCGGATGAAATTAATGAGAGTGGCTTGCTATGAATTGTAATTCAATGATTAATGTTTCATTGAATCGTGGATTTCTGTTCCATTTACACCACAAATATACAACATGAATACCCCCTTTGTCAAGAGTTTTGGCAAGAAAAATTCAATAAAAATAAATTATTTATCTTTTGGCGGGTCTAATGGAAAGAGTTCAAGCTGTTTAAACGAGTGTTTAAATGATACGCGATGGTAAGGAGAGAGTCCATGGCGTAGAACAGCTTCACGATGTTCTCGGGTGGGATAACCTTTGTTTTGTTTCCAATTATAGACAGGGTATTCGTCTGCGATACGCATCATGTATTCGTCTCGATATGTTTTGGCAAGTACAGATGCTGCGGCAATGGAGGTAAATGTAGCGTCACCTTTGACGATGCATTGATACGGAATGTTGAGATTCGATCGAAATCTGTTGCCGTCAATTAGGAGTAGTTGAGGTTTAACGGAAAGTTTTTCGACGGCGCGCGACATGGCGGCGAATGAAGCATTAAGAATATTGATTCGGTCAATTTCGTCAGGCATGACCATTTCGACAGCCCAAGCAACTGCTTCGTTTTCGATAATTTTACGGAGGAGGTTGCGGTTTTTCTCGCTCATTTTTTTTGAGTCGTTGAGCAGAGGATGGTTCCATTCCGGGGGTAAAATAACGGCTGCGGCGGTAACGGGACCGGCCAAAGGGCCTCGTCCCGCTTCGTCGCAGCCGGCTTCAATCCATTCGTGTTGGAAACACGTCTTAAGCATCCATCAAACCTTTCCCTACGAAATATTGTTGAATCGTTGAGGCTTCGTCGTTTTGGTGATATTGGAGGGCTAGCGTGTATAGTTCATACAACAACGAGATGTTATTGCGCAGTTGGTTTTGTACGAGCGTAGCCTGTTTCCCTTTGAAACGGAAATAGTAATCGATGTATTCCCGCAGGATTTTGGTGTAATCATCCAAAATAGCGTTGCCTTTGTCATACGCACCAGCCATGTAATAGGCTTCGATGAGAGGAATGGTTTGGATATAGGAGTGACGGATTTGGTTGAACGGCATCTCTTCGATAGCTCGATCAAGTACTTCGATGGCACGTGTTGTGTCACCTTCCGCTAACAGTTGTTTGGCCAAACGTGCAAAGATATTACGGCTTTGTACGGTTCCGAAGGTGTTTTGCACGAAGTAGTCAGCATAGACTTTCGGATCTTTGATGTTGGCGTATTTATATTTGTTCATTAACTGGTCATAGAGGAAGTCTGAATCGATTCGTCCCACTTCCCATGAGACTTTGGGCGTAGTTTTAATGGGGACAATTCGGTAGGAGAAACCGTCCATCTGCAGGTAATCACGCAGGCCTAAAGATTCGAGTCCTGAAGCGGAAGTGAGATACAGCGGGCGTTTCCAGTCGAAATTGGCCAGCAGATCGAGAGCCATCATTTCGTCACGGGTAAGAGACGAGGAGCTGATGTTCAGGATAATGCTGTCTTCGATCAGATCGGCATCTTCCGGTTTGACGATGCCGCTTTTGAGAACGTTTTCTTTATTGACAGGCAAGATTAACTGTTTGGCAGGCAAGAAATCGCACTCTTTACCACCGATAGTGACTTTGGTTTGGGGTGCATCGCTTTTAATGAATTCGATTGCATCCTGAATGGGGACAGGTTCCTTGATAAGATCTCGTACCACCAAGAAATCGTTGTTGTAAGTATATTTCTTACGAGGTAGCGAGAACGGTACCGGTTCAGAGTCATTGCTTTTGACACGCATTTGGTCGATGTACCATTCGCCACCGAGGTAGCTCATGTTCATTACTCGAACATCCTTGCGATAGTTTTCCACCTCTTGGATATACCATAATGGGAATGTGTCGTTATCTCCGAAGTTCATGATGATAGCTTGTGGTAGCAATCCTGTCAGATAGTTGTATCCGAAATCACGGGCGGTGTAACGACCTGACCGATCATGATCATCCCAGTTTTGTGCGGCAAGGATAGTGGGAACTGAGGCACAGATTACTGTTGCAATGGCTGCGGTGGCTACATTCTCTTTTTTGAACCAACGTTTGATTGCCTCATAGATTGCCAAAACGCCGAATCCGATCCAGATGGCGAATGCGTAGAACGATCCCGCATAGACGTAATCACGTTCGCGGGGTTCAGCTGGGGGAGAGTTCAGATATACAACGATGGCTACACCGGTCATAATAAAGATCGACATGACCACGGTGAAGTTTCGTCCATCTCGGTTGAGTTGATATACCAAACCGATGATGCCCAGAATGAATGGCAGGAAATAGTATGTATTTCGGCCTTTGTTGGAGGCTTGTTCCGATGGGATGTTGTCTTGAGGGCCGAGGAACAGCTGGTCGAATGCTTTGATACCGCTGAGCCAGTTTCCGTCAGTGATCTCTCCGGTTGATTGGATATCACTTTGTCTTCCTACGAAATTCCACAGGAAGTAACGCCAATACATGAAATTCAACTGGTATGCGAAGAAGAATTTCAGATTTTCCGCGAAGGTCGGTACGGTGATCATTTCGTCCCGGAATGGGATTTTGCGTCCTTCGATCGCTTTGCCGTTGTTGACCCAGTTGTTATAGGCTGCAATATCGGACTCCTTGGACGAGTACATGCGCGGGAAGAAAAATTCGAATCCCGGAGCGTATTCGTATCCGGATACGGTAGAGCCTTTCAGGTATTTTTTACCGTCATCACTCAGGTAATAGGTTGTGTTTTCAGTGACGGCAACTGGAGGTGAAGAGTAGACGTGGCCTTTGAACAGTGGACGTGATCCGTACTGGTCACGATTCAGCAAAGAGAGAAGTCCATATGGATTTGAGGGGCCATTGCTGTTCATTGGTGGGTTGGCCGACGAACGGATCAGGATGGTTGCATAACTGCCGTATCCGATCAGGATAACGGTTACGCATAACAGGATCGTGTTGGCCAGAATTTTCCCTTTTTTGTGGGTTGCCCAAATTGCCCAACTCAACAAAGCGAGCAGCGCCAATACATAGAAGGTAATTCCGCTATTGACGGGCAAACCGAAGCTGTTAACAAACATTCGGTCGAAGAATGCGCCGAGGCTGACTGTTCCTGGGATGATAATGAACATCATTGCGAAAAGCATGACACCAGCAGCGACCAATGCCTTCACGACGCCCCATTTGGTAAGCGGATATTTTTTGAAATAATAGATAAATACGATTGCCGGGATGATTAGCAGGTTGAGCAAGTGCACGCCGATAGCAAGACCAGTCAAGTATGCTATCAGGATCAGCCAGCGGTTGGCGTGAGGCTGGTCCGCCACATTTTCCCATTTGAGAATTGCCCAGAAGACGAGAGCGGTAAACATGGATGACAAGGCATATACCTCACCTTCGACAGCCGAGAACCAGAAGGTGTCGGTGAAGGTGTATGCGATAGCGCCGATGAGGCCAGCACCCATGATTGCGGTAATTTGTGCTGGAGAGAGTTCGTCTTCGTTTTTACGATATGATTTTACCGCAAGGTGAGTGATCGACCAAAATAGGAACAGGATTGTAGCCGCGCTGGCCAGTGCAGACATAGAGTTGATCATCATACCTACGTGTGCGGGGTCTGGCGAGAAAATGGCGAACAGCCTGGAGATCATCATGAATAGAGGAGCTCCGGGGGGGTGCATTACTTCGAGTTTGTCAGAGGTTGCAATAAATTCGCTGCAGTCCCAGAGGCTGGCAGTTGGCTCGATCGTCATCAGATAGACAATAGCGGCAAAGATGAATGTAGCCCATCCGACGATCAGGTTATACTTTTTAAACTGATTCATTTAATACAGAGTTATGTTCACACCGTTTAAAATGTACACAAAAGTAAGAAAATAACGTAATATCTGCCAAAAAAGTCTGAACATACTGGGAAAGTTTGTACTTTTACAGCGTATGATAGTATAGATATGGATTCGAAATTTTTTATTTACAATACGTTGACTCGGCGCAAGGAGGAGTTTGTTCCGTTGAAAGCGCCGTTTGTAGGGTTGTATGTATGTGGGCCGACGGTTTACGGGGATCCACATTTGGGGCATACACGTCCAGCCATTACGTTTGATTTGTTATACCGGTACTTGCGCAGTTTGGGGTACAAGGTTCGTTATGTTCGTAATATCACGGATGTTGGGCATTTGGAGCACGATGCGGATGACGGAGAGGACAAGATCAGCAAGAAGGCGCGTTTGGAGCAGTTGGAGCCGATGGAGGTGGCCCAATATTATGCTGACCGTTATCATGATGCGATGCGGGCTTTGAATGTGCTTCCGCCGAGTATTGAACCGCACGCCTCGGGGCATATCATCGAGCAGATTGAGATGACCAAAGAGATTCTCAAGAACGGTTTTGCTTATGAGAGTAATGGTTCTATCTATTTTGATGTAGAGGCTTACAATAAGAAGCACCATTACGGCAAACTTTCGGGACGTGTTTTGGATGAGATGCGTGCAAATACTCGTGAGTTGGATGGACAGAGTGATAAACGCAATCCGTTTGATTTTGCTTTGTGGAAGAAGGCTGCACCAGAGCATATTATGCGTTGGCCCTCTCCGTGGAGTGATGGTTTCCCAGGGTGGCACATGGAGTGTTCAGCTATGAGTACCCGATATCTGGGTGAGACATTTGATATTCACGGGGGAGGGATGGATTTGATGTTCCCCCACCACGAATGTGAAATCGCGCAGAGTGTGGCGGCTTGTGGACATGATGCTGCACGCTATTGGATGCACAACAATATGATTACCATCAACGGTCAGAAGATGGGTAAGTCGTTGGGCAATTTCATTACGTTTGAGCAGTTAACGACTGGTAATCATCCTTTGTTGGCGCAGGCTTATTCGCCAATGACTATTCGCTTCTTTATTTTGCAGGCTCAGTATCGCAGTACGTTGGACTTCTCGAATGAGGCTTTGCAGGCTGCTGAGAAAGGGTACGAACGGTTGATGAAGGCGATGAAGACGTTGTCTAAGCTGAAGGCATCAGAAAAATCGAGCGTTGACATTTCGGATATTGAGCCCCGTTGCAAGGCGGCAATGGATGATGATTTGAATTCGCCGATTGTCATTTCGGTGCTGTTTGATGCGGTGCGTTTGATCAATCAGATTTATGATGGTCAACAGACCATTTCGGCTGCTGATTTGGATGAATTGCGTCGGGTGATGCACCTGTACGTGTTTGATATTTTAGGACTGCGTGACGATTTGGCCGGAGACAACAATCGACTGTTAGGTCAGTTGATTGACACGGTTTTGGATATCCGCATGCAGGCTAAGCAGGCCAAGGACTGGGCGACATCGGATCGTATTCGGGATTCGTTGACGGCTTTGGGAATCAAGGTCAAGGATCGTAAGGACGGTTCTGATTGGGAGCTGGAATAACTATTGGGATAGGAGATAAATAGTTTGTAATAATGGAAGCCTGAACACAAAAACTTTGTGTTCAGGCTTTTTTGTTTGTGGAAATAGCTAAATTTAACAATGAGTTTTCACTATTTATAATGGAAATATTGCGGTATGAAATCGGTATTCTGTGGGTTGCTTGTTTTGTGTTGGAGTTTGGCTATGAGCAAGGCTTCAGAGCGAGAGCTGACGATTGATACTCCGACGGGCAAGGTTTATGGAACGTTAATGACACCGGAACAAGATACAAAACGGGTGGTCGTTTTGTTGATTTGTGGTTCAGGAGCGACCGATCGTGATGGAAACAATCCGCAGATGAAGGGCAACTCGATCCGGTATTTGGCTGAGGATCTGTGTGCAAAAGGTGTTGCATCGTTGCGCTATGATAAACGGGGAATCGCACGGAGTGTGGAGTCAGCTATGCCTGAGCAGGATATACACATTTCGACTTATGTGAAGGATGCTAAAGGTGGGATTGAAGCGTTGAGTAAGGATTACGATCGAGTGGTTGTTGTCGGCCACAGTGAGGGGGCAAAGATTGGCACGATGGCGAGTGCTGGAAATAGTCGGGTTGCGGGTTTGGTATTGTTGGCCGGTGCAGGTCGACCGACTGATGAGATTTTGAAAACGCAAATTCGACAAACTTCGCCGATGGTTTTGGAAAGTGTTTCATCAATTATCGATACACTCAAAACGGGACGTATGGTTGAGCAGGTGCCGCAGATGTTGTATGCTTTGTTTCGTCCTTCGGTTCAGTCCTATTTGATCTCGGACTTTGCGGTGGATCCTGTTGAGGTGTTGCAAGGTGTTGATGTGCCAGTGCTGATTATTCAGGGTGATAAGGACCTTCAGATTGGAGTGGAGGATGCCCGGCTGTTGCAGGAGGCTCGCCCTGATGCCGAGTTGGTGATTATTCCGAATATGAACCATGTTTTGAAACCATGTGTTTCGACAGATATGGCGGTTCAGATGGAGACTTATGTTAAGCCTGACATTCGGATTGAACCTCTGGTTGCTCGTGAAATCGCTGATTTATTAAACGGCTATGATTTTGAATGTTGTTAGTTGTTGATCTATTCGTGCCTCTGCTTTAAGGTGTGCAAGGTATTACGACAATCGCCGTGAAACGATATTGCCTGCAACTGTATGTTTGTTGCATTCAGAAAGCTTTTAGTGTGTATTGATTACAAAGCTTCCATTGCTCATCCCAAGTCTGAAAAGGTCTCTGTAAGCAGCAATAGGTGTACCCTACGACACATTAATTGTTTTGAGTTGCCAGTTTGCAGTTTTATTAGGCCAACATCTAACCACTCCTGCACTCCTCCTTCTCCTAAATTACCATTAACTGGGAGTCCCTTCCTGTTTTCATCGGAAGCTGTCAATAAAAAACAGCGCCATGAGATCATGAGCGCTGTTAAAGGAGAAATCCGTTTTTTGTATTGGTTTTACCTGTCCATAAACGGCCAATTTTGCAGTTCGTTTAGCTGTTTGTAATTAGTCAGGTCGACTTGAATAGGAACAACTGAGATGTAGCCATGTTTTAAGGCCCATTCATCGGTGTCTTCAGCATCGGGTTCTGCATTATTGAAGTAGCCGATCAGCCAGTAATAATCTTTGCCGCGAGGATCTTGTCTGCGTTCGAAGTCCTCACGCCAATAGCCGCGTGTTTGGCGGCAGGCGCGCATCCCTTTGATCTGCTCTTTGGGTAGATTTGGGAAGTTAATGTTGAGGCAGAATGGGCATTCTGGTTTATGAGATAGCGTGTAGTTTACCAACTCGGGGATATATTCCACGACAGCGCTGAAGTCGGCATCGGGGGCGTGATCGAGCAAGGAAAGCCCGATGGATGGGATGTCATAGAAACTGGCTTCGATAGCGGCCGCCATGGTCCCGGAGTAGAGGACATTGACAGCGGAGTTTGAGCCATGGTTGATACCGGAAAAGATGAGAGTCGGCATCACCTTTTTTTCGGGCAGGAGTGAGTCGAACGCAATTTTCACGCAATCGACAGGGGTTCCGCTGCAAGCATATATTTCGATGTCAGGTTCCTCTTTTACTTTAGTTAGGTACAGAGGTTGTGTCATGGTGATTGCGTGTGACATGCCGCTTTGGCCTCGTTCAGGTGCTACTGCAATGATACGGCCCAATGGACGAAGAGCTTCGATTAAGGCTTGAAAACCTTTAGCGTTTACACCATCGTCGTTGGTTAGAAAAAATAGAGGTTTCGTCATGGGAAAAAATGCTGCTTTATGCGGACAAAGATACGCAAAAGGGGCCCAATCCGAACCCTTTGATTAGGAATTGCTGGGAGTTTTATTAGGAAAAGTATTGTTTTTTAGAACGAAAGCGCTATCTTTGCAGACCAAAAGTGAAGGAATCTCTTATGAGGACGTAGGGGCCCGTAATATTCCCACTCTAAAATTAAACAGTCAAAACAATGGACAATTTAATCAAAATCGCTGAGGCTTCGATGTGGGCCGAGAAGGAGGTTCCTTCTTTCAAGAGCGGGGATACCATTACGGTAACCTACAAGATTGTCGAGGGTAACAAGGAGCGTTTGCAGAGTTTCCGCGGTACCGTCATTCAGATCAAAGGTCATGGTGTGACCAAAATGTTTACTATTCGCAAGATTTCCGATGGTATCGGTGTAGAGCGTATTTTCCCGTTGTACTCTCCTCACATTGACAGTATCGAGGTGAACAAACGTGGTGTTGTACGTCGTGCACGTATTTACTATCTGCGTGGTCTGACAGGTAAGAAGGCTCGTATTAAAGAGAAAAAAGTCGGATCAGCCAAATAGTTGGCTTCTAAGAAGAGTATTTAGATACAAAGGGAAGAGTTTCCCGGAGTATGATATAACAGAGTCGATCCTATTAGGATCGACTCTGTTATTTTTTAGAATTGGGAGAGATTTTGGGAAACAGGGATAGTTTGTTAACTTTGAGTAGTTAATTTGGGTGAGTTATGGTTATTAAGATATTGTTGATCATTTCGATTATCCTGCAGTTAGGAGCAGCTACGGTGGCGATTGGAATGATTCGCAAGACCAAATACAATTTGTCGTGGATGTTGTTCACGGTAGCCTTGACTGGCCTGGCGGGTTTGCGTTTTGGTGAGTATGTCCAAATTACCCACATGAAGGAGTTGCATGTTCCGCAAGAGTTTTTTGTTTGGCTGGGTATTATTGTGTCGCTTTGTTTTGCGGTAGGTATTTTAATTGTCAACAAGTTGCTCAATTATATTGCTCGGACCGAGAGTCAGAGACGCATTTCGGAGCGTCGCATATTGAATACTGTTTTACGAACAGAGGAGAAGGAGCGTCGGCGTTTTTCGAAAGATTTGCACGATGGATTGGGACCGTTGCTTTCTTCTGCCAAGATGTCTGTTTCAGCCTTGTCGACTTCGGATATGAGTGCACAGAATCAAGAGATTCTTCGCAATGTGACTTATGTTGTGGATGAGGCGATTCGCAGTTTGCGGGAGGTCTCGGCCAATTTGAGTCCCCATTTGTTGGATAATTTTGGTTTGGCTCGTGCCGTGTCCAATTTTATCAATAAGTTACCTCACGGGGGAATGCATATCCGATTTGATACAAATCTGAAAGGAGAACGTTTTGATCCGGATATTGAGGTGATTTTGTATCGGGTTATTTGTGAGTTGATCAATAATAGTTTAAAACATTCCGGCGCAACAGAGGTACAGTTATCTGTACAGTACAAACAAGGACACATCCAGATCCAATTTGAGGATAATGGATGTGGTTGCGATGTGGAGCAGTCTGTTCAAAAAGGTGGCATGGGATTGTCGAATATCTATTCACGGGTCACATCATTGAAGGGTGTGGTCCATTTTGATAGCTGTCCGAATCAAGGAATGCGAGCCAAGATCGATATTCGAATTTGAATTGAGAGGGAGAAGATAGTTATGGCAAAAGCGTGCAAGATCGTTGTGGTTGATGATCACACGTTGTTTCGCAACGGGTTGCGTACATTATTGGATGCGACCGAAGGTTTTACGGTCATTGGAGAGGCGTCCAATGGGGAGGAGTTTTTAGCGATGTTGCCCACCATTGAACCAGATGTGGTTCTGCTGGATATTGAGATGCCGCGGATGAATGGCATTGTTGCGGCAGAGGAGGCTTTGAAGCGTTATCCCGGGTTGAAGATTATTACTTTGTCGATGTACGGAGACGAGGATTATTACTTCAAAATGGTTTCGTTTGGCGTGAAGGGCTTTATTTTGAAGAATTCCGAGATAAAGGAGGTGGTAACAGCGATTGAGACGGTTGTGGATGGAGGAAGTTATTTTTCACAAGAACTGTTGTTTAATTTGGTTAGCAACCTGAAATCTACCCCTTCATCGGTTCCGGAGGACAGTTCTGAGGAGTTGTCACAGCGGGAATCGGAGATCTTGTTGCATATATGCCGTGGAGAGTCGAATAGTGAGATTGCCGATTCGCTTTTTATCTCTAAACGAACGGTAGACAAGCATCGTTCCAATATTTTGGCAAAGACAGGGTGTAAGAACACAGCGAATTTAGTTGTGTATGCGATTAAAAATAATCTGGTCGAGATTTAGTGACGGTGTGGTGCAATAAATAATATGTGTAAAGAGATATCAATGGGGATGGGTTTTGATCCATCCCTTTTTATTGTAAGTTGCTTGCCGTTTGTGTTCACGATAGATTGACCAATAGCAATACATTGTGGAAAACATTTTCATAGGTCTCTTAATTATTTGCTTATTGTGATTTGGCAATGATATTGATGTGTCTCTCATATGTTCATTGGGAATAGATGCCCAATTGGCCACATGGAGCATCGAGAAGATGCTCCAATCTGAAATGAAAATAGGAGTTCTTTATAAAAGCAAACGAGGTAGCTGTAGACGAGCTACCTCGTTTTGCAATATTGGTGCGAGAAAATTAGAATCGGAATCCGAGGGTCATGGTAACAGTGTGTCGATTCTGTGTATAATCAATCGTTCCGGATGAGATCGGATATTCCATGCCTGGTTCGTTGTAATAGAACAGATCGTCACCGAGGTATTTATAATCGGTGTAGATGTATGCGAAATCGAGATAGGCATGGCCGAAACGGAATCCGATGCCAGCCGAATAGTTTTCATACGATTTGATTACAGGACAATTGGCAGAGGTGGCATAGATATCTGTATGGGTGCAATCTCCGTACAGGGCATAGCCGGCACGCAGGTAGAATTTGGGCAGAGGTGTTAATTCAATACCGGCCCGGAAATTATTTGCAGCTTGGAACATATCTTTCACCATCTGTTTTGTTTCATCTTCTACCGTCCAGTATCCGGTGTTTCTCAATCGCATGCCGTTATACCACACGCGTTCATAATCGAATGTGATCAGACCGATTTTGGGGATCGAATATGAGATACCGGCTAAAAGTCGGGTCGGCGTATTTATGCTGTAGTTGTTTAATGCATATGGTGAATCGATCAAACCTCCCGGAGTAACATTTTTATATTCAGCGCCCATGAATTCGATATATTCTTCTTCGAGGCTGATGAATGTGGGCGTATGTACAGCCAAGCCGATGCGCAGGTTTTGTGTTGGACGCAGGATTGCACCGAATTTAAAGTTGACTCCGGTTCCATCCAGTCGTTGACGCTGGATGTAGTTCATGGAGATCAGGTTGTACTCGTTGTTGTTATAGGTTTCGGTGTAGTTGTTTTCATTGTGCATGTGTATTGTTTGCAACCCTACGGTGAAACCCAGATAGAGAATATTGTTGAAGTTAAACCCTCCTGAGAAGTCGTATTCTCCGATGCTTCCACTCATGATTCTGCGCATGGCTGGATTCATGGTTGCCAATTCGGAGAGGGCGCCTTTGCGATCCGGGTTGTCAGCTGTGGGGCCGAAAGGAGAATACTGGTTGCTATTGATGGCTTCCAGTAGTCGGGTCTGATAAGCTAAACCTCCCCCCCATTGGCTGATACTTAGGTTTTGACGAAATGGCTGATAGGGATCATCCGTATCGAAAATACTGACAGGTACGCCATTCATTCTTTCGGCGAAAATTTCGGTGATTGAGCTGCCGATCCCGTTATTGTATGCAAAGGAAGTATTATTGAAGTCAGCCAATTTGTTGTAACTAAAGCCAAAAGTCATGCTGGTGAGCGTCCCGCTTCCTTGATAGACGTTGAGAGCTACTCCCAAATTCCCTATTGAGAACTGCGTTTTGTTGTCCTCTGCATGATATCCCCCATATGCACTTTTAATGGTTGCGGTGGTGATAGACGGGGAGATGCTGACATCGGAGCTTTGATACATACCCAGTCCGGCCGGGTTGATGGCCATGGAAGAGAGGTCAGCACCTAATGAGGTAAAAGCACCTCCCAATGCGGCACTACGGGCTGTCCCGAATGAGTAGTTGTATTGCGATAATCGCAGCATTACCTCTGGAGAGGGGGTTTGTGCGTTTGTGATGGTTGCAAAAGAGACAGCGCCTATGGCTAAAGCCAGAAATTTATATTTTTTCATAGTTCAGATCTGTGATAAGGAATCGGTATCAGGTGAAATGAGCAATGTCAGTGGAATGTTTGCGAAAGAATTAAATGTTGCTCCCAACATGTATGGGAGCAACATTCAAAGGATAGGGATTAACGACGATATCCTCCGCCACCTCCGGAATAACCGCCACCTCCACCGGTTGAACCTCCGGAAACGGAGCCACCTCTGCTGCCACTGGAGAACCCACCTCCAGACGGAGTAGAGAATCCACTGTTGTAACTGCGAGTGGTATTAGTTCTGCGGAACGTGCCGTTATTGTTGTATGATGGAGTAGAGGATGATGATCCGCTGTTAATGGTTACGCCGGAAGAACCTCTACGATACGAGGTGCCACCACTGGTCGTCGGATTTGATCCAACAGGGCGGGTACCTCCGGTTGTGATGTAGGAGTTGGAAGATCCTGGACGTCGATAGGTGCCACCACCGCCATATCCTGCGCCAGAACCGGTGTTAGGATAATAGCCGGTTGAAGGTCGATAGTTGCTGTTTCCTGGTTTGCCATAGACGACATTTCGGGGCTGATGGTGTACGCCTCCCCAATAGTGAGGACCACCACCCCAAACCGGGGTATGCCAATGCCAGTAGGGATCCCAATAATGGTTCCAACCCCAATACCAGTTATTCCAACCCCAGCTGTTCCAACCCCAATAGGGGGCATACCAGCTATAGTAGGGGTATCCCCAGTACCAACTGTTCCACCCCCAATAGGGGCTAGACCAACCCCAACCGAGGTTGATGTTGAGATTGACAGAGCTGTTTGAGCCCCATGTCCCGAACAATGAGCTGACGTATTTGGGTTCTACCCAAACTTCATCACCCATTACCATAACGTTGTATACGGCTGGGTCATATGCCGATACGTAGTTGATGGATGTTGTCTGGTTGTAGTTTGGTACGACACTGTTTACATTATACGAGAGTGAACTGAATCCTTTGAGGCGACGTTCGTAAGCGTCTTCATAGTTATCGGCCAGTACACTGCTGAATGATTGTGTAGAGTCGGTGTTATTGTTCCGGCTCAGATGGACGCTGTATGCGGCTTTAGCGGCCTCCTCTTGGCGTCGGAGTTCTGCTTCTCGTTGGGCGAGGGCTTGTTCACGGCGTTCGAGATCGGCGTTAGCTATTGCATTGACATCATGCGTCGAGTAGAGGTCGTCTGTAGTCGAAGATGATGAAAACAGAGTTGCACTGCATCCGGACAGGGCAAAGCACGCCGCTGCCATCATTCCCAATGTCCATATGGATTTTTTGGTTTTCATGCTTGTGGTTTTAATCTGTTTATTTATATAAGGTATAACGAATATCGTACCGAAAATGTTACCTACAACAACATGTGAAGTGAAAAAATATTTGCAGGTAGCCTTGTCTTTATTGAAGATGAAATTTGGTTCGTAATCGCTGCTTTACAAGGTTAGGGATATGGGGTATTCGTATAGGTTGAGATTGAATACGTATCCCTCAATTATTCAAAGGTATTCAAATTTTATAAAATTGCGAAAAATACTGTACCTTTGCGCAGTTCGATGGGATATCATCGTTATAGGATAAACGTAAGCAACGAAATAGAAATTATGGCAAAAGAGCTGAAAGAGTTGACCTCTCGTGATGAGAACTATTCGCAGTGGTACAATGATTTGGTAGTAAAAGCGGGCTTAGCAGAGGGTTCTGCAGTTCGGGGCTGTATGGTCATCAAGCCATACGGTTATGCGATTTGGGAGAAGATGCAACGTCAGTTGGATACGATGTTTAAGGAGACGGGGCATGAGAATGCATATTTCCCGTTGTTCATTCCGAAATCTTTTTTCAGTAAAGAGGCGCATCATGTTGAGGGTTTTGCCAAGGAGTGTGCGGTTGTGACGCACTATCGACTGAAGAATGATCCAGAGAGCAAAGGGGTTATTGTTGACCCTGATGCCAAATTGGAGGAGGAGTTGATTGTACGTCCGACCTCTGAGACGATTATATGGAATACCTATAAGAATTGGATTCATTCATATCGTGATCTGCCGATTTTGTGCAATCAGTGGGCGAATGTGGTACGTTGGGAGATGCGTACACGTTTGTTCTTGCGTACAGCTGAGTTCTTGTGGCAAGAGGGTCATACGGCTCATGAGACGCGCGAGGAGGCGATTGCCGAGGCAGAGAAGATGATTCATGTGTATGCTGATTTTGCTGAGAAGTGGCTTGCATTACCGGTTATTGTTGGACATAAGAGTGACAGCGAACGTTTTGCTGGAGCAGAAGATACTTTGACGATTGAGGCATTGATGCAGGATGGCAAGGCTTTGCAAAGCGGTACTTCGCATTTCTTGGGTCAGAATTTTGCCAAGGCATTCGACGTACAATACACCAACCGTGAGGGTAAACTCGATTACGTATGGGCAACCTCTTGGGGCGTTTCGACTCGATTGATGGGCGCCTTGATTATGGCTCACTCGGATAACAATGGTTTGGTATTGCCACCGAAGTTGGCTCCGATTCAGGTCGTGATGATTCCGATTTACAAGGGAGCAGAGGAGTTGGAGAAGATTCGGACTCGATTGGATGAGATTGCTGCTGAGTTGAAGGCGAAAGGTATCAGTGTGAAGATTGATGCTCGTGACAATGTTCGTAGCGGCTTCAAGTTTGCGGAGTATGAGTTGAAGGGGGTGCCTGTTCGTTTGGCTATTGGCCCTCGTGATTTGGCAGCAGGAACGATTGAAGTGGTGCGTCGTGATACTTTGGCCAAAGAGACATACTCTCAGGAGGGTATTGCCGATCATGTAGAGAAGTTGCTTGAAGATATCCAGACCAATATCTATAATAAGGCTTTGAAGTTCCGCGAGGAGATGACCACCAAAGTTGATACTTATGATGAGTTTAAACGCGTTTTGGATGAGAAGGGTGGTTTCATTTTGGCTCACTGGGATGGTACTCCTGAGACAGAGGAGAAGATCAAAGCGGAGACCAAAGCAACGATTCGTTGTATTCCGGTCAATGCACCGGAGGAGGATGGCGTTTGCATCATCAGTGGCAAGCCTTCTAAACAACGCGTATTGTTTGCTCGTGCATATTAAATCGAGGATTATAGAAGCCCAAGTTTATTTGCGCTGGGCAAGATTAAAAATAGAAGGGGAGATGCAACTTGCATCTCCCCCTTCTATTTTGATCAAGTTATAGGCTCCTGTTATGAGCAGAACGCACATAGGTTTGACCTTTTGTTGATGTCTTTAGTGTATGTACGAGGGAATGTTGGGACTGTTGTGTTTTCAAGGTGACGCTCTCATTCTCGTTGGTGTCAGCCTTGATGCCAATTTTGTGACAAAACGATATGATGAATGAATTTCTCAATGTCTCCTGTCTTCATTGCAAGCATATCCTGATGCAGTCTCCTTTCGTACCATATATAGGTACACTTCCTCCCTCTCCATTATCCTGTTTTGTGGTCTCATTTGTGATGTTTCTTTTTTTCTCAAGAGGGTAGCGTCAGAGTCCATGTGTTAGCGATGACAGCCTTTCATTGGGTAAAAGCCCCGAATGTGTATAAACTCGTTCTCTTATTTTTGTTTGTTTCTGTAATCTTACTGGACAGAAGCAGTAAATAGAGGCTGTGAAAAAATCGGGAGTAAAAGTCAGGATATTCGATATTGATTTATTCGACCTTTACGATAACGGGAGCTGCAAGTGGAACAAATGACGGATCGGCAGCAGTTGCCCTTGTCAGCATTGCAGGAGTATTGAAACGGTCATGATCGTTTGAAACGAATTGTTGAAGTGAAAACTCCTCACCGGCAATTTCCAAGATGCGTTTGACAATAGCAAAACGACTGGGTGCACTGAAGTAAGGCCTATTATCCTCCATACAGCTGATCGGTTCTGCTCTCCATACCCCTTTTGCGAATAGAGCTCCTCCTTCGTATGTATTTACGGAGCTGTATTCTGTGTTGTATTGAGGCAGGGTGAAAATATACTTCCACGGACATAGGCTATGATTGGCAGTAAGTGAAACATTTTGCATGAGTCCGTAGGTTTGCCATTGTTGTAATTCTTCCAAAGCATCTTTATCATTGGTGATGCTGCCTGAATTTTGGCTGTAATATTCGTCACTCAGCATGCCGAATCCATGTCCTCCAGCCTCGTGAACGATGACATGTTCAAATTTTGTTTGTTGGCTGGTTCCTTGACTCAACGTAACATAGGCGATAGCACGGCCGTCACTGTACATGGTTGTTGTTCCAGCATAGGTTGGATAGTTGACAATAACGATAACGGTCGAATTTTTTAGGGCCTGGTTATTGATCCCCTGTGCTTGTAACGCATAACGGAATACTTCCGCATTATCACCAGAGATTCCAGTACTGTTGCCTCCTTCCAGTACGACGGAGAAGATTGTGTTTTTTTGTGATGAACTGTTTTTGAACGAGGTTCCTTGTTCTTTAGAGTAAGCGGTTACAGTTTGTACGCGGAAGTAGGAGCTGTATGTTTTGAATGGTTCCACACTGAATAGTCCATCCATTGCTCTTTTTGCCGCAGTGTAAAAAGGTCCATTGTCAATATAATCCTCCTTGGTGAAGCCGTCTCCGAGAATAATAATATTGGCAGGAGTCTTGCCTGAGGTTGCCTCTTTCAGAATACGACTTTCACCTCCGGCTAATGTTTCTACGGACGTTCCGGTGCCTGAACCATCACCACCCTTGTCGGGAGGTACCGCAGGTTCTTTGCCGCATGCCAGTTGTCCCAATAAGATAATTACTGCGGAGAGGCGCAGTAGGTATGTTTGGATATGTAGTTGTTTCATGACAGGTATCTCGTTTGATTAGTCTCTCTTCATGACAAATTGATTCAGATCCCGGTTGAATTGCTCGTAGGTCTGAGGGGGAATGGCTTGAGGATAGGTGAGAATCATCAATCGAGCTTGGGTGTGTTCTTCTAGGTCAAGTCGATATTGTGGCAGGGGATGGTAATAGGGGTTCATGACAAATCCGAGGTGTTGATAAAATCGCAATCGTCTTGTTGAGATGTCATCGATGACCTCATCGATTTCAAGAATAATAGGTCGATCTGCGTTTTTTTGTAGATCATTTAAAATTCGGCTTCCCAGCCCCTGGCCGCGGAGTGCGGTGTTGATTGCATAATGTTCGATATACAGATAGTCAGGGAATACCCAATAGCCGATTATTCCCAATAATTGTTTGCCCTCATAATATAGGTCAAAGTGATAATGGTCAGATTTAAATGCGGTGTTTTGGTGATCCAACGTTCGTTGTTCGCTGAGAGGGAAACTTTGTGTATATAATTGCCAAGCCTCTTTGAATTGAGGGGCATTTATATCAGTTAAACGGATTGTTTGCATTTTTAGATCATTTTTTCAAAGATAAATATTTTTTTGACAGGGCCGTTAATATACTAGGTTCTCCATAATGGGGTGAGTCCATATTATAGTTTCTTAGGATTAGATATTTGATTTAGCATATTGAAGTGAGGCGTGTCATGTATAGCTGCTCATCCAATGAAATGCTTATTGTGGAAATTTTATCGACAAGGCATTGTCAATCGTAGTATGCTGTGGTTATAGATTATGAAGATGTTTCTATGAGGGGATTGGGATTATTAGGGAAAGGTGCTTCATTGTGCGGTTATCTAAATACCTATATGTATTTATGTATGATCTCACACAGATGTTCACATATCGTATCCTATTAATAATGGATATACGGTATTGAGGAAGGGAACGTCAGTATCCCGCAAGTTGATTTCTGCAATTTGTGGTTAGGTCAGACGAATCAAAATCGGAGGAGTGTGGATGTATCCGGCCGTATAGGTGTTCCTAATGTTCAGCAATAATCTGGTTGCGCAGCGTTGCTTTGTGAGTACCTCTTTTGTGCTGCACGCAGCTTGCGATAGATATGATTGTGCGTCAAGTTTAGCCGTTAGCATTTGGAATGCTCACTGAGTAGATGCCTTTCAGGCCGGCACAGGGCTTAGTAACGGACTGCAGGATTGATGTATGAGGCAGCGTTGGATTTGTCAACTAATGGCATTTGAGTGATATACTCTTTTTGTGCAGGCAATGTTCCGGTAAAGATAAATGCATTGGCAATGTCCACACACTGTTTGACAGCTTGTGGATCATTGATTGTCGTAGCCAAATTGAGCTGCTCCGAAGCGTTGATTAATAAAAGAAACGTTTGCGATCCTCCACAACCGACGACGGTTTTGACTGGATTTTCTCCTGCAGCTTCCATGGCTTTCAGAACTCCGAGTGCCAAATCGTCGTCCATCGCATATACAGATCCGATTTGCGCACTGTCACTAGATGCAAAGGCCTCTTGCATAGCTTTTTGTCCGGCAGCTTGAGTGGCTTCCGAACAAGTGATCTCTATGGTAGGTGTGGATAGTTGGGCTTTACAGCTGGCGGCACGTTGAACTGCTGTTGGAGAATCTTCGGGAATTAAGATTAAAGTTGTGGTAGCAGTTGAGGGTAAATGTGAGTTGATATAGTTTCCTGCGTTTGCTCCTGCTGCTTGATGGTCTGAGGCTATTCGGCACATGTAATCCACTTGCATGTCGCAGTCGAATAGAATAACGCCTATTCCCAAATCAATATAATGTTGAATGGAGTCGGTGGGCTGTCCCATGTCGGAAAGTATAATTGCTTTGCAAGCCTCTTGGGTCAGCGTAGGATAGGCCATTTGAGTCAACTGTTTTTGCTGTTGTTCGAGAGAGTCGGCATTGGCCATATAGTAGAATTGTCCTAAACTTGCAGCTTCAGTTACGGCATAATATGAGGCCGTCTTCCACCAATGGTTGTCTCCAGAGGGGAGTGCCAGTCCAACGCGTAGCGTGTTGATATCTTCTCCTTTCAGACAACTGCATAACAGCATGGCGCATCCGAGCAAACAGGAGATATGGAGGCTTAGGTTCTTCATGTTTTTTGTATTCGATTTCTGTGAATACCGCTGTAAAGATAGGAATTTGCGCGGAGATAACGAGAGAACGTCAGTTTTTCTCTAAAGTTTACAAAGGGAGAAATTTTAATGTTTTTTTGATGATGGTGATTTGGTAGTGGTAGGATTATTCATGTTCAGTTGTGAAAGAATAAAAAAACAGCCCACTGATGCAGGCTGTTTTTTTATGGAGTAGAGTTAATCTTAATCGTGAATCATAACAGGTTCGGGCAGAGGTACAAAGTCGTAAGGAATAAATGTTGCGCGAGTACCCGTATTTGCGTTATTGCGGTCGTAATCTTTATTTACGAAATCTTGCCAGTTCATCTCTTCTCCGGCAGCAGCCTTAAGCTGTTTTACGATAGAGTATCGACTCGGGGCATCGAAGTAGAATCGGTTATCCTGCATGCAGCTGATATCTTCGCTACGCCAAATGCCTTTCGCGGTTGAGCGTGCTCCTTCATACATACTTACCATATTATAGTATGAGCTGTATTCAGGAGCGGTAAAGAAGAAATTCCAAGGACAGGTTTCTTTTTGACCGGTAACATCAACATTTTGGTACCATCCAAGTGCTTGCCATTCTAATGTTTGAGATTTTTTTGCTTCAGACAATGTTCCTCCTGAACTAATGTAGCAGTCGGCGAGATGTCCGATTGCATGCCCACCAATTTCATGAACAAAAACATTTTCGTATCCTGTCATGCTTCCGGTTGTTCCGGTGCTTGCGCATACAAACCCGATTGTGCGTTTGGTCCCAGTATAGTAGTTTACCAAACCTTTGTATACGGGAACATTCATGATACAAACGACAGCGCATCCTCCATTGTTGGCAGTCTCAGTCGCATTTTCTGGCAATGCTTCAGAAACGAATGTCCATAAATCGTTCAATGTTTTGCCCGGTTGTCCAGGATACCCTTTGTCGTATAATCCACACCATGCAGAGTTACTTACATTATCATACATAGTTCCGAACTTTGTATCCACGAGGCTGGTACAAGGGGTTGTAGTTCCTCCTGGTTTTGCTGATGCTCCACGCTCATTTGACACAGCGGCCACACGCCAAATACGTAAATAAGGGCGATAAGTTTTGTAGGGTTCGACGTAATTGAACAAGCCCTCAATAGCTCGAGTGGATAGTGTCTCCCATGCACCTCCCGGAACCATGTCTTCAGCCGTGAATCCATCTCCCGTAACAATCAACGTAAATGCTTTGTCTGTGCCGTTGGAATTGGCTTGATATAAGCGGGCTTCACCATCTTGCCAAGTGCCTTCGGCATCACCGCATGTCGTAAATGAGAAGATTTGACTAGGATCTGATTTTGCGTCGAACATATCCCAAGAGATAACTCGCCAATAGTAGGTTGTGTTGGCTTTCAGGGTTGAACCGTCAGCAAATCCAGTTGATTTGATGCCTTCAGTATTGTTTTTTGCGTCTTTGGATATTGTTGTCCAATTTTTTTGATCCGTAGAATATTCGAGAATATAGGTTAGTTTGTCGCCATCGGGATCGACTGCTTCTTTCCATGCGAAACGGAGCTCCCGATCCACGTTTGTTGCACCATTCAAAGGGTATACAGCTTCGGTAGTTGCTAACGGGGCTTTGTTATCGGGAGTCGGTAAAGTTACTTTGATTTGCGCAGATACACTTTGACCCCCAATTTTACCAGCTAAATAAACATATACCGGTTCTGAATTTACTTCTCGATATCCGGGATCGACACATGTAATAGTCAGTGTTCCAGGACCTACGCCACTTGATGGTGAAAGTTTAAGCCATGCAGAAGTTGTACGTGCATTCCAAGTTCCTTGAGCATCAGTTGTAATTTGGACTTTGGCAGGTTCAGACATACTAACGCTTACTTCCGTTTTATCCAACGTAATTTCTGCAGATCCGCCTCCATTATTATTACTACAACCTGTCCATAAGAGACTGCTTGTTGCAATGAGGATTGTAAACAACATTGTTTTCATATCAGTCCTTATTAGTTAAAAATTATTTTTAGGTTAACGTTTTTTCGGAATCAAGACAGGTTCAGGCAGATCAATCCCCGTGTTGTAAGGGATAAATGTCGAACGGGTACCAGTATTCGCGTTGAGACGGTCGTAGTCACGATTTACGAATTCACTCCATACCATCTCTTCGCCAGCGGCTGCTTTCAATTGTTTAACGATTGAGTATCGGCTTGGAGCATCGAAGTAGAATCGATTATCGTTCATACAACTGATCTGTTCGGAACGCCAGATACCTTTATTGTGAGATCGAGCGCCTTCGAACATGCCGACGCAGGAGTAGTACATATCATACTCTGGGGCATTGAAGAAGAAGTTCCAAGGGCAGGCAGTTTTGTTATTAACGACAGAAACGTTTTGATACCATCCGAGTTTTTGCCAATCTAATGTTGCTTGTATTTTAGCTGCAGAAATTGTTGAATTACGTGTGTAGCAATCAGCGAGGTGTCCGATAGCATGGCCACCGATTTCGTGTACTACGACATTTTCGAACCCTTGCATAGAACCGGCGGGAGTTGGTGAGGCGCATGCGAATCCCATGGTATATTTACAATCGGGGTCATAGTTTACGAGGCCGCCGTAATGAGGTTCGTTGATGATGCAGAGGATTGCGAATTGCTGAGGGTCATCCGCACTTTTTTCAGACAGATCGATTGTACCGGCGGGCAGGCTCTTGTACAAGAAGTCTACCATGTCTTCGAGTGATTTGCCCGGTTGTCCTTCGAATGGGAACCCCTTTTCGTATTTGGAATAGAGACCGCACCAAGCGGATGAACCACCATCGTCTAACATGGTCCCGAACTTTGTATCCCGAAGGGTGTGGCAAGGGGTTTCCGTTCCTCCTGTTTTACGAGAGCACCCACTTTCGTTGGAGATGGCAGCTACACGCCATACGCGTAAGTATTGACGGTATGTTTTGTATGGTTCGACGTAATTGAAGAGGCCTTCAATAGCGCGGGTTGAGAGCTGGTCCCAAGTGCCACCTGGTGCCATGTCTGACGCAATGAAACCATCTCCGGTAACGATAAGAGTGAATGCTTGTTCAGAGCCATTAGCATTATTTTGGTAGAGTCGAGCTTCGCCATCTTTCCATGAATCGGTAGATTCAGTAGTGGTGAACGAGAAGATTTTGCTGGGTTCAGATTGGGCACCGAACATATCCCATGATGTAACTCTCCAGTAATATGTAGTTCCAGGAGAGAAACACTTACTGTCTTCAGCATAACCGGTTGATTTGATACCCTCTGTTATGTTTTTTGTGTCGCGTGTGATTTTAGTCCAATTTTGTTGGTCAGTAGAATATTCGAGAATATAAGTTAGTTTGTCACCATCTGGATCGACTGCTTCGTTCCAAGCAAAGCGTAAGTTTAATTGGACGTCAGTAGCACCATTTTCCGGATAAACAGCTTTTGTTGGAGCGTTAGGAGCCTTGTTGTCAGGTTGCGGTAGGTTGACTAGAATTTGTGAAGAAACATTTTGTGTCCCTAATTTTCCAGTCAGATAAATTCGAACTTGGTCAGCCACTTCCCGATATCCAGGGTCAATACATGTAACGCTGATTGTAGCGGGGCCGGTTCCGCTTGTGGGAGTAAAATTGATACGATGCGAAAAGGATTTTAGTTCCCAAGTCGCGTTTGCATCAGCAATAATTTTAAAAGTTGCAGCTTGAGTTAAACTTCCTGTAATTTCAGTTTGGTCTACGCGTAGCCCAGGATTTCCTCCGCTATCGTCTCCGCCGTCATCGTTATTGCTGCTACAACTTGCCAATGCCGTAAACATTAAACTGACAGCGGCAAAAAAAGTAATAAATTTTGTTTCCATAATCCAACAAGAGTTTAGGTTATTGTTAACTTAGCATTCGAAATGCAAGTTATAAAAAAAAAACAATTTTGATTCACTTTTGATTGAATTTTATTTAGAATTGATATAAATTATCTGATAATCAATGGTTAGGGCTACTTAATGGCAATGATGAATTTATTTGTGTCGTTAATGTATTGGTAATAAATGGTTTTGAAAAAAATAAATAAAAAACGAAAAAAAAGTGCTCAAAAGTTTGGAGGGAAAGAAAAAGTCGCTACATTTGCACCCGCTAAACGAAACCAACGGTAGTTTAGCAACGAGTTCTTGCCGAGATGAAAGTTGAAAAAAACGCTAAGGTGTTTGGAAATTAAAAAATGTTTCTTACCTTTGCAGTCCCTTTCGAACTGAAAATAATTCAGACGAAAGAGAGGTTCAGCTTGAATTTTTAGCAACCAAATTAGGTTCTTTGAATTACTGGAATTGTTTGAGAAAAACAAGAGAAAATGTAGTATTTATCCATCAATTCTAAAGAGAAATCTCTGAAGACTTAAATAGTCAGGACTCTTAAAATCTATTTATTTTATACAATGGAGAGTTTGATCCTGGCTCAGGATAAACGCTAGCGGCAGGCC
>ERZ835051.716-NODE-716-length-37404-cov-3.983989_pt1 | contig 37404 bp, 18 predicted proteins | sample MGYA00519575_ERZ835051 | MGnify/ENA primary metagenome ERZ835051 (study PRJEB31850, sample SAMEA3708769) | human gut metagenome | biome: human gut; feature: human-associated habitat; material: faeces | place: China | collected 2014 ... | reverse complement strand
TCCCTCCTGCCCGGCATCACCGCAGTTTATAATCATGTCGGCATGCTGCATGAGGGTTTCAATCGTATGGAACTGACGTTCGTAAGTAGGATTGCTGATCAGCTTGATGCCGAAGCGCGGCGGTATCATAGGCAGGCTTCCCAAGCTCCACGACTTCCAGTTAGGAGTATATTCATGCGGTTCTTTCAGGGTACAAAGATGACCGAACGTCCAGGTCACCTGGTATCCGTTTCCTTCGATGTATCCGTCCTTCTTTTCTCTCGCTCCCAATACATCGGCTATGTCACGCGCCACAGAGGGCTTTTCGGCAATACAAACTATCATTTATCTCATTTTGAATTTCAAGAGGCAAAGGTACGAAAAAGTATGGATGTGGAAACGTGCAAACACGGGAATGTGCAAATGCGGGAATAGGTAAACGCAGGAATGTGCAAATGCACAAATACAAAAGGGTTTTGGACAGGATTGCTATTCTTATGTACATTTCTTGCAATCAAAAGCACAGACGGACAAGCCCGTGAAAGTAAAAAGGTGTAATTTAGCCCCTGATAGAAAAAGACCTTTACAACAAAAATTCAATACCTAAAAAACAATAAAAATGAAACAGATTTCCACGAAGCATCTGGCATGTCTTTCGCTGCTATGCTCCTCCATGGCCGCTGCCGCCGAACGTCCCAACATCATTTACATCTTCACCGACCAACAAACGGCTCAAGCCATGAGTTGCGCCGGAAACCCCGATGTGCATACTCCCAACCTTGACCGGCTGGCCGCTGCCGGAGTGATGTTCAGCAACGCTTATTGCACCGCCCCTCTCAGCGGACCTTCACGAGGCGCCATGTTTACAGGACACTATCCGGAAACAGTAGGACTGCTGGTGAACGGTGCGCCAATGCCCGATTCATTGAAAACGCAGACTTTGGGGACATTGGTCAAGAGCGCGGGATATGATTGTGCATACGGAGGCAAATGGCATCTCCCATTGCTTGATATTCCGGACAAGGTGTACGGCTTCGACCATATTTACGAGCATAATGATGACGGATTGGCGGAAGCCTGTGCCGGATATCTTGCACGTAAACACAAGAAACCTTTCTTCCTGGTAGCCTCCTTCGACAATCCGCATAACATCTGCGAATACGCCCGCAGCCAGAACCTGCCCTATGGCAACATCGGTGAAGCCGACTTGCGCGACTGCCCGGGTGTACCTGCTAATTTTGCCAAAAATCCATACGACGCGGATGTCATCGAGCATGAAAGGAACAACAACTACAACGTATATCCCACTACCCGCTTCACCCCCGATGATTGGCGAAAGTATCGCTACACCTATTATCGCCTGGTAGAAAAGGTGGATGCCGAAATCGGGAAAATCGTGGACGCTATTGACAAATACAATCTTTGGGAGAATACAATAGTGATATTCTCCAGTGACCACGGTGACGGAGTGGGTGCACACCAATGGAACCAAAAGTCAGCATTATATGAAGAAGTGACCAATGTTCCGCTTATTGTTACCCTACCCGGTAAGAAGCATGCCGGTAAAAGACTTCCGCAACTCATCAGCAACGGAGTGGATTTCTTCGCCACCATCTGTGACTGGACGGAAGCCATTGCCCCTAAATACATTGATGGAACCTCTTTCCGTGCTATAGTGGAAGCTGGCAATCCACAGAATCCCCATCAAGAATATGTCGTTACCGAAACTCAGTTCGACGGTGGAAAGACCAGAGGATGGTGCATTCGTACCGACCGTTATAAATATGTACTTTACGACAAAGGACGTTATCGTGAGCAGTTGTTTGATATGCAGGCCGACCGTGGTGAGATGCGAAACCTTGCTGTGGAAAGCACTTATGGGAAGGAGCTTCAGAAACATCGTGACATCCTCCGTCAATGGATGAAAAGACATCACATTCGTCCTACAAGGCTGAAAATAAACGATGTGCCGGAAGGGGAATGAACAAATTTGAAATTCGGAAAAACAAAATCGAAAGCAAATTGCACTTTTTTCAAGAAAGAAAAAACAAGAGAAAAATGGCATTCCGCCATAATCGGATTTCTTTGCCGATAGAAACAAGAACCTGAAAAATATCATGAAAAGAAACTTATTTATTGCATTATTTTTCTTTGCGGCTTCCGTGCCGTTGCAAGCACAACAATCACCGTTCATCCGGCTGACGGAAACTTCCCTCATGCATGAGTCGCGTGCCACTCCTTCTCCTTTAGATAAAGAGGTGGTGAACGACCGCTTCGTCTCATTCCAATGGCCACTTCCCTTGGAAGCCCGGCCAGAGGGAGCTCCTATGGACGGCTTTGAGCACTTGGTCAAAAAGGTAGATAAAAGCAAACTGGCTTATAAGATACGTTACGCACAAGATGCCGACTTCAAGAAAGGATTAGTGCAGGCAGACACCCGCTGGCCCTTCTTCAATCCGGAGAAACCACTCACACCGGGCATTTGGTATTGGCAATATGGTTATGTGGACAACGGACAGACCACTTGGAGTAAGGTACTGCAAGTCACCGTAGGCGACAGTAAACAGAAGTTCTGCCCACCTTCGTTGAAGGCCTTGCTTGCCAAAGTTCCCAAAACTCATCCGCGTGTGTGGGTGGAGAAAGAGAACTGGCACTCGTTCATCGGTCAAAGCATAAACAAACCCGAACGCCAATGGTACTTGGAACGTGCGGACAAGGTACTGGCCACTCCCATGAAGAGTGTGAAGGATATCAACACCAGTCAGGTGAAGAACCTCACCAACCAAATGCAAATCAACTCTTACCTCACTCGTGAAAGCCGCCGCATCATTGATGCCGAAGAGTCAAACACGGAGGCCGTTATTCGCGCATACATTCTCACCAAAGAAAAGAAATATGCAGATGCTGCCGTCAAACGAGTATTCACCATGATGGACTGGGACAAGGACAAGAATGTAAAGGGTGACTTCAATGCTTCCGCACTGCTCTCGCTCTGTTCCATGGCCTATGACACCTTCTATGACCAACTCTCTGATGCACAACGCAAGCAATTGCTCAATGCCATCAAAGAGAAAGGAACGGATATGTACAAGCACTTCAACAACTATCTGGAAAACCACATTGCCGAGAACCACATCTGGCAGATGACCTTGCGTATCCTCACTATGGCTGCTTTCAGCGTCTACGGCGAATTACCGGAAGCCGACATCTGGACAGACTACTGCTACAACGTGTGGCTGGCACGTTTCCCGGGACTGAACAAGGACGGCGGATGGCACAACGGAGACTCTTACTTCACCGTCAACACCCGTACGCTCATCGAAGTACCTTACTTTTACAGCAGGCTCACCGGTTTCGACTACTTTTCCGACCCTTGGTACGAAAACAACGTCATGTACACCATCTTCCAGCAACCTCCTTTCTCCAAATCAGGAGGCAACGGAAGCTCGCACCAGAACGTAGCTCGTCCCAACAGCATCCGCATTGGCTACTTGGATGCACTGGCCAAACTGACCGGCAACACCTACGCCGCCGACTTCGTACGCCGCACCTTGGTGAAAGAGCCGGACTATATGAAGAAAGCTTTGCTGAACAAACCCGGCGACTTGGCTTGGTTTCGCCTGCAATGCAACAAGCCGTTGCCCGAAGGTCCGGGACTCACGGCACTACCTTGGGGATATGTCTTCCCCGAAACCGGACTTGCCTCTTTCCAGACCAACTGGGATCGCGTGGGCAGCAATGCCATGTGGAGTTTCCGTAGCAGTCCCTACGGTTCTACCTCGCACGCACTTGCCAACCAAAATGCCTTTAACACCTTCTACGGTGGAAAACCCATTTTTTACAGTAGCGGCCATCATATTGAGTTCACCGATGCACACAGCATGCTGTGCCACCGTGCCACACGCGGTCATAACACCATCCTGATAAACGGTATGGGACAACGCATCGGTGTGGAAGGTTACGGCTGGATTCCCCGCTACTATGCCGGTGAAAAGATTGGTTATGTGCTGGGAGATGCCTCCAACGCCTACGGTAAGGTCACTTCCCCGCTTTGGCTGAAGCGCGGCGAACAGTCCGAAGTTGCCTATACACCGGAAAACGGTTGGGACGATGTTCCCCTGAAAACCTTCCGCCGCCACATTGTACATTTGGGTAATACGGGATATATCTTTATCTATGACGAACTGGAGTCATCCGAACCTGCAGACTACACCTTCATGCTCCACACCGTGGCAGAACCGATGACCGTGGACCAGAACAACGGCAAGTATGTACATGTACAGGGATTGTCGGGGCGTGGCGGAGCATCCGATGCCTACATTTTCTCCAGTGGTGCATTGCAGACCGACACTACCAGCCGTTTCTTTGTGCCGGCGCACAACTGGTTGCGTGCCGATGACAAAGGAAACTTCAAAAAATATCCCAACCACTGGCACTTCATGGCAAAGTCGGAGAAGTCGAAAGTATATCGCTTTGCCACCATTATCAATACACACGCGTTGAAGCATCCTGCCAAAGCGCCGGAGATTCTGTCCGACGGACGCATCAAAGCGGGTGGCTGGCTCATCAGTGTGAATGTGAAGACAGAAGGAAATGCCCAGTTCTTCATCCGCAGCACCAAAGAATCCGTGAGCATCAGCTACAAGGCAGGGCAAGAAACAGTGGTCAACGAAAATGGCTATGAGACGCGGATGTCTGACGTTTTGCCCGAACTGGAGATTTAAGTAACACCGACCACGTTGTAATCTTCTTAATTGGACAGTTTTAAAAGTTATATACACGAAAATAAAGATAATTTCAACAGTCCTGACAGAAGAAACAACGTGGGTGAAATATCCGAGAGCAGTTAACTATTACATTTGTTACCGGGAAATACGAAAAAAAATACAAGAAACCGAACAATCGGAATATCATGAAAACAGGAGATACCAAACGACGTATGATACATATCAGATTTCCAAAATGTACATTGACGGCAGTTGCCGGACTGATGGTTTCGACCACCCTGCTGGCACAGACTCCGGCAAAACCCAAAGTACAGACTTCGGCAAAGCCGGAGCAGACAACAGTCTTTGTAGGAAATACCAAAGGTGGTGCCTCAAAAACAGCCAAGGCAAAGCCGGAGGAGAAAAACACAAAGAATAACAACAATAAAACAGCTAAGGCCAGACAAGGCGGCAAAAACGCCAAGGCATCCTTGAAGCGAGGCAATAAGCGTGGAAGCAAGGAGAGCCTGAACGGACGCTATGTAGCACTGAAGACTAACGTGGCCTACGACGCATTGGCACTGATGAATCTGGGGTTGGAAATACAAGTAGCACCGAAGGTCAGCGTGGAGTTGCCTGTCATCTGGAGCTTGTGGGACTACGAGCAGGAACACGGCATCCGCACCGTAGCCATCCAGCCGGAAGCACGTTGGTGGATGGGTCGGGAAACGGGATACGGACACTACTTCGGACTGCATGCCCACGTGGCATGGTTCAACGTGAAGTGGAACGATACACGTTATCAGGATACGGAACGCCCCTTGTTGGGAGCCGGACTGAGCTACGGTTACAAGCTGCCCTTGAGCGAACACTGGGGAGCAGAGTTCAGCCTCGGACTGGGCTATGCCAACATGAAGTACAACACCTATTATAATATAGACAACGGAGCATGCCTGGATACGCGCGTCCGCCACTATTGGGGCATCACCCGCCTGGGAGCTTCGCTGGTCTATCGTTTTTAAGAACTATCAATAAGCATATACCATGAACAAGATATTGAAGAAACTGTTCCGTCCAGCCGGCCTGCTTGTCCTGACAAGCTTGATGGCAGGATGTACCCTGCACGAAGAGCCGGAACTGACCGCCGATGGCGAAGTGGGCGTAGACCCTACGTCGGTCCTGCTGACTGCCAACCTGAATGTGAACATAAACATGGGTGAACGTCCCCTTACACGTGCCGAAGCCGAGAAGGATGGCTACCTGCACCGCTTCATTGTAGAGGCATACCTTAACCGGCAGCCGGTAGCACGTCAGACTGTCGTAGAGGAGGTGAGCGACCGCACCCACTTATCACTGCCCGTCAACATGAAACTTCATGCACGCAACTACCAACTGGTAGTGTGGTCGGATTACGTGAAAGCAGATGCACCGACGGAGGACTTCATCTATGATACCGAAGAACTGGTACCGCTGATTCCCGTCAGTTCCACGCACTGCGGTAACACCGAATACAAGGATGCTTTTGCCGCCAGTGTCCCACTGGATTTGACCGCTTATAGCAACCAATGGAATGCCGAGGTGAGCGTAGAAGTGGAACTTGCCCGCCCGGTGGCGCGCTACGAACTGGTGGCAAACGACGTAGCTTCCTTTTTGCGTAAAGTGGCTGCGGGCGAGATTACCGGTGACAAATTCACCGCTCGTATCAAGTACAACGACTATCTGCCTGTGGGCTACAATGTGCTGGATGATGTTCCCAAACACTCGTTGCGCTATATGCAATACTCCAAGACTTTCAGCCTGCCCGAAGCGGGAACGCGCGAATTGAGTCTGGGATTCGACTATGTATTCGTGCAGACAGGAGAAAAGACTACCTATATTCCAGTAGAGATAGAGGTGGTGGATAGCAAGAACAAGACCGTTGCCGGTTCTGTGGTACGCATCCCTTGCGTACGTAGTAAGAACAGTGTCGTGAAGGGTGCATTCCTCACCGTATCGTCAGATGACGGTGTCGGCTTCGAGCCCGATTTTGATGGCGAGGTGGACTTGGATGTAGAGATAAAACCTCTGTAAGAACAATCGACTCAAGGACTAAAAACAAAAATAAATAACAATCTTTTAATCTAAGAAAATCATGAAGAAGAATTTTTTGTATTCAGTAATGGCTCTTTTTGTCATATTGCTCGCATCTTGCAGCCAGGAGGAAATTATTTCCGAAAACAGCGAGAATGGTAAGATTACAGTCAGTGTAGGTGTGCCGGGCAGCGCTACTACCCGTGCTGGAATGCCTGAAGTAGAAAGTATGACACGCCGTTGCATCATGCAGGTAGTAGATGAAAACGGAACAGCCATTGAGGGCGAAGAAATGAGACAAACAACAGAAGTAACCGGAGACAAGGTGAATTTCTCGTTCACCGAACCCGAGGGGGAATACTCTGTTGTATTTTGGGCAGACTATGTGACCAGCATTGCTAAGGACAACTGCTACAACACCGCAGCACTGCCTAATGTTACTCTTGCCCACAATAAAAACACCATGTTTACAGCAGCCGGTGATGCTTTTTGCGGCAAAATGGCCAAAGGAGGCTCTACCAGTATTGTTTTGAAACGCCCGTTCAATAAGATTGTGGTAGGTTCTACTAACAAAGAGGCATTTGGTGAGTGCAAAGAAATACAAATTGCAGAGTTTTCAGTCCCCGATGGATACAACATAATGAGCAAAACCTGCTCTGCCGCTAAAAACATCAAACGGGAGAGAATTGCCATGAACGATGCCACTACCGGAGAATGGACCAGCTTCTTTGTATTTGCTCCCAGCAACCAGACTGATACAAAGCTGGAATTGCCTATCATGCTATACAAGGAGGGAGATGCTACAGATGCACCTGCTATTAAATTTACGGCTTCTACATCTGCTCCAACCGATGAGAATATGATTGGAAGCATGGATATTCCGAATATTCCTGCCGACAAGGTTGATGTGGAAATTTCTTTCGATGACAAGTTTACAAACGACGGCTCTACCGAACCTGAAGAACCGGTTGTACCCGGTGAAATGAAAGTAGGCAGCTATATCAATGCGGCAGGTGAAGTGGTGACTGATGCTGCAAATGCTGTCGCTGTGATATTTGCAATGGCTGATGGAAAGGCTGACAACTCAACCTATCCCGATACCAAGAAAGCCAAAGCTTATGCCATCTCACTGGATAAAGTAACCAGTCGCTTGGTAATAGGAGACCTTAGTTCTTTAACATTAGAGGTCACAGCTGATGATGAAACTACATATAGCGGTTTCGCTTTCGATACAGCACTTAAAGGCAAATGCGGAAACCTGACAACAGAACAATCTAAATTGCTCAATGCCTATTATTCAGCAACGCTGCCGACATTGACAGGAGCCAATCTGAGCACATGGTATATCCCTTCCAAGACACAGTTGAACGATGCTTTGAGTTTAGACAATGCCACTTTGAAAGCCAATTTAAAGGCAGCCTATTCATCAAACTATTATTGTTTGTCAAGTTCAGTAGCTGAATACACACCCAAGGAAGGTAATGCGTACAACAGTGTTTGCGGTGTCTTATATGAAAAAAACGATGAAGTCGTAAGTAAGACGGAAGCTTGTGGAGCTACCACATCTGCACTTATATTCCCTTGCTTGACCATTTTTGGAGAATAACCCATCCCAATAAACAGCAACGACCTTAATCATTCATCTTGAAAGGCAAGGCTCCCCCACGCCTTGCCTTTCTTCCCTTTTATAACATTGCCCATAACATCCTCACCATGAAACACTCCTCCCCACTTCATACACTCTTCCGCCTCGTCATCCTATTGATGTGTTGCAGCGCCTGCTCTTCGGATTCACTGCCCGAACCGGAGCCACCCACGCCCGAACCGCCGGTAGAATCCCCCGATGCCTATCAGGACAAGATACGTACCCAACCTTACCCCAAAGCAGACAATGAGCTGTTTCTAAACCCCGCTCCCCTCATTGTACCGCAAGCCATGAAGACCGGCGAAAGGCTGCAATTCGCCCTTTCCCGTTCGGAAAACTTCGACAGTAGCGAAACCCTTACCACTGCACCGCAAGAGTGGTGCATGTACAATCTGCACCGCCCGTTGGAATCCGGTACCTGGTACTGGCGCTTCCGTTCCACCGCTGCCGACGGCAGCACCCCCGGCGAATGGAGCCGGACCTACAGCTTCGAAGTGAAAAGCGAAACGCCTGAGTTCCTGACTCCCCCGTTCGCCACCTTCCTCGAAAACGCCCCTCGCACCCATCCTCGCCTTTACTGCTTCCTCAACGGACGCATCGACGAAGCGCGGAGCAAGGTCGCTTCACACCCCAAATACCGGCAGTTGCAGGCACGTGCCGCCACCGCCCTGTCTGCCGACTACAGCACAACGCCCGACTACAGCCGTGCCGAAGAATTCAAACAACACGCTATCTGCCTCTACCAGGCCTATCATCTGACCTTGCAGGAGAAGTATGCCTCCAAGCTGCACCAACTGCTGAAAGTCATGACCGCCGTTCCCCCCACGGACAGCCAGCTATTTATTGATAACTTCACTGCCACCAACATCGCCCTCTGCCACCTCAAAGCCTACGACCTGCTCCATCAAAGACTCTCGGAAGCAGAACGCACGGCTGCCGAACAACTGATGTTGCGTGTGATACGTCGTTTCTACAAAGAAAACTGCGGCTATCAGGAAAACCACATCTTCGACAACCACTTCTGGCAGCAGAACATGCGTGTTCTCTTCCAAGCCGCCTTCATGCTCTATGACAAACCTGCCTATACTGCCGAGATACTGCCCATACTAGAATATTATTATGAACTTTGGACCGCCCGCGCACCGGCTTCCGGCTTCAACCGCGATGGCATCTGGCATAACGGCACCGGCTATTTCAGCGCCAACGTCAAGACACTGACCTATATACCCGCCCTCCTCTCCTACATTGCCCGCAAGGATTTCCTGCAACACCCGTGGTACCAAAATGCAGGGAAAGCCCTTGTATACAGTTTCCCGCCGAACTCCAAAAACAACGGCTTCGGAGACAAAAGCGAGAAAGGTAATGCTCCCAACCGACTCACTGCCGCCTTTGCCGACTACTTGGCACGCGAAACCGGCAACGGCTATGCCGGTTGGTATGCCGGAGAATGCCGGTCGCTGATACAACAGGATTACGAACTACGCCTCTACCGCATGTGTACCGACCGCAACTATGACACTGCTTTACCTGAGAATACTCCTAAACTGTTATGGTACAAAGACATCGGCGAAGTAACCATGCACAGCCATCCCGGTCAAACGGAGAATAACCTCGCCCTTTCGTTCCGCTCCAGCACCTTCGGTTCGGGTAGCCACACCACAGCCAGCCAAAATGCCTTCAATCTGTTGTTCCGGGGAGTAGATGTGTATCGCAGCAGCGGTTACTACCAGAACTTTGCCGATGCCCACAACTTGATGTCCTACCGCCACAGCCGGGCTCACAACACCATTCTGGTGAACGGCATCGGGCAGCCCTACTCCACCGAAGGCTACGGTTATGTGGCGCGTGTCCTGGGCGGTAGTCATATCGGCTATTGCTTGGGTGACGCTTCAATGGCTTACGGTGGCATCAGCAACGACCCCATGTGGATAAACTATTTTGCCCAAGCAGGTATTGCACAGACTCCGGAGAACGGTTTTGGAGAGACACCGCTCACCAAGTACCGCCGTCACGTACTGATGCTCTATCCGGACATCGTCGTACTCTACGACGAGTTGGAGGCTTCCGAACCGGTACGCTGGGACTGGCTGCTCCACAGCCCCACTACTCTTGAGGCCGATACGGACGGACAGATAATCTATTCCCGCAACGAAGCAAAGCAATTCATCGCTGCCACGCAACTCTTTTGCAAAGAGAAAATAACGTTGAACATTACCGACCGCTTTCTGATACCTCCTGCCATCTCCGGTGAAGCCTATCCTAATCAGTGGCACTGTACGGCACAAGTGTCCGACAGCCATGCCACCCGCCTGCTTGCCATTATGCAAGTGAGGGACGAGGCAGAAGGCATTTCTGTCATCCGCCAAGAAGGCAACACATTTCGGATAGACGACTGGGTGATTGAAGCCGAACTGGATGCTAGGGCACCTGTTTTGCTGAAAGTGAGCAGTCTAGCCCATCCTGCCACCTTCGACTATGGAACAGACGGCTCTGCCACTTCCCTCCTCTACGACGAGACAGATGGTAGTTACCACACCGTAGAAATGACCGACTGCCTACCTGCATTGACAAGATCAGTACAACAATAGAGAGGGAAAAGGGAAGCAAATGAGGGGCAAAATCCCCCTCTCATTGCTTGTTTTTACACAGAAACGAAACTGTTTCGCACATTTTTTAAGGAAACGAGAGAGCAATGCCAGCTAAAGAATACATATTTAAACGGTTGGAAAAGAACCGTTCTTTATCTTTGCAGCAGAATTTTCATACAATTTAATAATAAAAGTTTTTATGAACTATAACTTTAAATTTCTAATTATCACATTCTCTTTACTCATCAGCATCGGTACGTTGCAGGCACAAAGCCTGAAGGTGACCGGAAAGGTGATAGACCATGAAGGACTGGAAGTGATTGGTGGTACTGTAACCATCAAAGGAGTAAGCGGAACGGGAACTGTGACCGACATCAACGGACAGTATACTATCCAAGTGAACGATGCCTTGAAAGATGTACTGGTATTCTCGTACATCGGATTGCAAAGCATAGAAGTACCTGTGAAAAACCGCACGAAGATTGATGTGACTATGAAAGCTGACAACCTGTTGCTGGAGGAAGTAGTTGTGGTAGGTTATGCCACCGTGAAACGGAAAGACCTGACCGGCTCCGTCGCTTCCGTCAAGAGCGACGAACTGTTGAAAACCCCCACAGCCGATGCCACACAAGCATTGGCAGGCCGTCTGGCAGGTGTACAAATCATACAGACCGACGGGCAGCCGGGTGCCGAAGCATCCATCCGCGTGCGCGGTGGTATCTCTATCACACAAAGCAACGAGCCGCTCTACGTCATTGACGGATTCCCCACAGAAGACGGCATGTCAAGCCTTGATCCCGCTGACATCGAGAGCATCGACGTACTGAAAGACGCTTCTGCCACTGCCATCTATGGTGCGCGGGGTGCCAATGGTGTAGTCCTGATTACCACCAAAGGCGGCAAGAGTAACGATGGCGGCAAGGGAACCGTGACATTCGATGCCTACGTAGGCTTCCGCAAACTCGCCAATCCCCTGAAAGTACTTAATCCCGAAGAGTTTGTGCTGGCAGACTACGAACGCAGCATGTATCTTCTCAATGAGGAAGGAATGATCAGTTGGCAAAAAAGATACGGCAGCTTTCTGGAGATAGGCGAGAACTACCATAACCGTCCGGGACTGGACTGGCTGGACGAAACCATGGGACGCACCACCTGGACACAGAACTATCGTGCAGCCTTCAGTGGCGGAAACGACCGTACCAAGTACAGCCTTTCCTACAACTACAACAAAGACGAGGGCGCCATGGTACATAGCGGAAGCGACAAGCATAACATCTCGTTCAATCTGAACAGCAAACTGAACGACCGCCTGAGCGTGAACGGACGTATCACTTACGACCAGCGCAGCATTTACGGTGCAGGGGTTGCCGGCAACGGTACCAACGATGGCGGCAGCAACACCGATGCACGTTTCAACAAGATGGCGCAGATTCTGCAATACCGTCCCACCATCGGCATACAGGGCAGCGACCAGGATTTGCTGGAAGGCGAAGACCCGGTTTTGGTGGACGAGCAAGGCAATACGATGCAGAACCCGCTTATCAATGCTGCCGAAGAGAAGGACGACCGCGAAATCCGTACTTTCCAGGCAAACGGCGGACTGACCTTCAAACTGATGAAAGGGCTGACTTTCCGCAATTCCACCGGTATGCGCTACCGCGCCCAGCGTCGCGAACTGTTCTATGGCGACCAGTCCATCATGGGCAAGCGTAACGGCATTTACGGCTCCATCCGCAATACCGAGGAAGGCAGTTTCCAGACATCCAACGTATTGACCTACGAGAAGACTTTCAATAAGAAACACGATTTGACCGCCCAACTGGGTCAGGAGTATGTACACCGCTGGACCCGCTACGTGCATACCGAGGTAAGCGACCTGCCTACCGACGACTTCCAACTGGACGACATAGGCTTGGGCACTCCGTCTGCCTCCGACTCTTTCTTGAACGACGACGACAACCTGCTCTCTTTCTTCGGACGTGTCAACTACGACTATGCAGACAAGTATCTCTTCAGCACCACGCTTCGTGCCGACGGATCGTCCAAATTCAGCAAGAACAACAAGTGGGGTATCTTTCCTGCCGTATCGGCAGCCTGGCGTTTGGGCGAAGAAGAGTTTATTAAAAACCTGAACATCTTCTCCGACTTGAAATTCCGCATCGGCTATGGTCTGGCAGGCAACAACCGTATCGGCAGTTACAACAGTCTGGCTCTGTTCAACTCCATCCTTACCGCTATGGGCAGCAGTCTGGTACCGGGTTATGCCTCGGCTGTTATTCCCAACGATGATTTGAAGTGGGAAGCAAACAAGACTTTCAACCTCGGTTTTGACTTCGGATTCCTGAACCAACGCATCACCGTCTCTCCGGAATTCTACATCAACCGAAGCAGCAACCTGCTGTTGAACGCCAAGCTGCCCTTGTCTTCCGGTTACGAAACCATGGTGGTAAATGCCGGCGAAACCAAGAACATAGGTATCGACCTATCCATCAACACACAGAACATCGTGACCAAGAACTTCAGCTGGAACACCACGCTGACCTTGTCGCACAACAAGAATACCGTAGAGGCGCTGACCGGCGAACAGATACAGCTTTACGAAGCCAAGTTCGGTTATAACAGTAGCACGCACCGCATTGCCGTAGGCGAGTCACTCGGCCAGTTCTACGGATATGTTACCGAAGGGCTGTATCAAGTAAGCGATTTCGACTACGATGCCGCTACCAAGACCTACACATTGAAAGAAGGTATCGCCGCCCACCGCAAGGACGTGCAGCCGGGTGACTGGAAGTTCAAGAATCAGGACGGTAACGGCGTAATCGACGCAAATGACATGACCGTCATCGGCAATGCCTCTCCGAAGTTCTACGGAGGTCTGAACAACAATTTCACCTACAAGGGATTCGACTTGAGCGTATTCTTCACCTTCAGCTACGGCAACGAGGTGCTGAACGCCACCAAGCTGGTCACAACCAAAGTGGGACGCGAGAACTACAATGCACTGGAAATGATGAACAGCCACAACCGCTGGATAACCATCGACGCGCAGGGCAACAAGGTGACCGACCCCGAAACCCTGACCACCATGAATGCGGGAAAGACCATCGCCTCCTGGCACGACAACCAACAAGGCAACATGTATGTCCATTCATGGGCAGTGGAAGATGCCTCTTACCTGCGTTTGAGCAATGTGACACTGGGATACACATTTCCCAAACAGATGATTAAGAAAGTAGGACTTAGCAACATCCGCCTTTATGCAACCGGAAGCAATCTCTTTGTCTGGACTCCCTATACAGGATTTGATCCTGAAGTGTCCAACATGAGAAGTCCGTTGACCCCCGGTGTGGACTTCGGTGCTTATCCACGCAGCCGTTCCTTCATTTTCGGTATAAACATTGCATACTAACCTCTTAACCATTACAAGATATGAAAAAGTATAACTTACTATATACAGCACTCACGCTGCTGACCGTGTTCTTTGCTTCATGTGAAGACATGCTGACTGAAAAGCCTAATTCAAGCTATGACAAAGACGGATTCTTCAGTACGGAGGCAAAAGCGGACATGGCCATCATGGGTATTTATAATTCCATTTCAGACTACCGCCACTACGGGTATTACGAAATGGCCGCACACGCTTCAGACGACACTTACTATCTGGCACGTACGGGTTCGGACAACCAGATTTGTGACATGGTACACTATACCACAAGCTCTACCAACGAATGGGTAAAGTGGCTGTGGGCGCTGAAATATCAAGGCATCGACCGTGCTAACATGACCATCAGTGGTATTCAAGGTATGGACGGTTATGGAGAGAACAAGAACCTGTATGCCCTGGAAGGCGAAGCCCGCTTCCTGCGTGCCTTTCTTGCCTTTGATCTGGTGAAGTATTGGGGTGACGTACCTTTTAAGACCGACTACTCTTCCGGTTATGACGACGCTTTCGGTGGCAGAGTAAACCGTGAGCTTATCTATGACCAAATTATCGAAGACCTCAACTTTGCCAAGAGCAACTTGGAGTGGGCCACTGCCGCCTCGTCGCCCGAACGGGCTACGCAGGGTGCTGCCCGCGCCTTGCTGATGCGTGTATGGCTACAACGTGCCGGCTACAGCTTGCAGCAAAACGGGCAAATGACCCGCCCAGATGATGCCACTCGCAAGCGCTACTTTGAAGCCGTGCTCAACGAGTGGGAAGAGATTCAGAAGAACGGTTATCACGGTTTCTATGACGGCGGCTACGAGGCTCTATTCAAATCCTATTCCGAGGGAGTACTCAATAGCAAGGAAAGCATATTCGAGATAGCTTTCTTCCATCAGCAAGGCAGCCGTAACGGTGGCGCATGGGGAATCTATAACGGACCGCAGGTAGCCGAGCCAACCGGCATCTCTCCTACCGAAGCGAACAACTACATGGGACGTGCCAACGGCTTTTTCATTACCGTGCCCGAATGGAAAGCCTTCTTTGAGGAGAGCGATGCCCGCCGCGACGTAAGTATCTGCACCTACCGCTATACATGGGCGAACAATCAACATACGAAACAAGAACGGAGTGCCGGTTCGTGGTATCCGGGCAAATGGAGACGTGAATGGATGACTCCCGAAACACGTAACAAAAACATGAACTATGGTGACGTGAACCTTTGTGTACTGCGCTATGCCGACGTAGTGCTGATGGCTGCTGAAGCCTACAACGAAACAGGCAGTACTCCTGAAGCCTGGCGCTTGTTGAACAACGTGCGCCAGCGTGCCGGAGCCACCGCCTACACCGATGCCAACTACGAAGAACTGATGGCTGCCCGCAAGAAAACCCATGCCTTGCCTTTCATCAGCGACGGCGATGCACAAGGCAAGTTCCGCACCGCCCTCTACTGGGAACGCGGTTTCGAGCTTTCCTTTGAAGGACAACGCAAGTTCGACCTCATTCGTTGGGGAGTACTTGCCGATGCTTTGAAACTTTTTGGCGAGAAGAGTTCTGTCAACAAGAAAGATAACAAACCCTATCCCGCTTATCAGAATTTCGTGACAGGCAAGCACGAACTGCTGCCCATCCCCTTGGCCGAAATACAAAGTAACCCGAAACTGGAGGGAAAGAACAATAACGGATACTAAACAGACTTTAATCCTTTATAATGCAGAAGAAGCTGTCACTTCAAAATAGAAAACCAAGACAGCCTCTTCTGTATTATCAGCACAACAAGCAGACCGGCTCTGCGCTTTCCTCAGCAAACACAAGCAGGCAGCCGATTCAATCACTAACCTTTAAAACCGGCAATCGATTCGGTTTCCTTCCATCGTCAATACATTATCATTCAATGTACTACCACTAAAAAACTTTGCAAATGATATGCACCAACCTTGCAGTGAGGGCACAGACAATATCGGCATATAGTTCCCGGAAACCAAAGTTCCTCTTGTCTTTTTATAATCCCCCTATGCCGGCATCTTCTATCCCATATAAGTAAAGAAGAAAAGAATGAAGATAAAACACCTTTTTATTGCCATTCTCCCCGATAATTTCTACTTTTGTGACAGAACTTTTACACGCACCGTAAAATGACAAGAATCTTACTATGCCTTTTAGGGATTAATCTGCTGGTTTTCTCACTCCGTGCACAAAAACCGGCTCCCATTAATTTTGTGCATATCGGACTCAACGAGGGATTATCGCAAAGCACCGTAGTCGACATCACACAAGACGAACAAGGCAACATGTGGTTCGCTACCCACAACGGGCTGAACAAGTTCGACGGCTACGACTTTACCGTCTATCAGCACAACGAACAAGATTCTTGCAGCATAGGCAACGACGTCATCCGTACCTGCATCACAGACCGGCAAGGCCGCATCTGGGCAGGAACCAACGAAGGGTTGTCCCTCTATGATGCCGGCATGAATCGCTTCGAGAACTTCAGCTTCACGGAGGAAGGAGAAAAACTTACGGTAAACAGCATCGTGGAAATAGACGACAAACTGCTGCTTTGCATCCGGAAAAAGAGACTGTTGCTGTTTGACACGAAAACCCGGCAGTTCTCCGAAGAACTGCCCTCCCCCGCCCTCTCCTCCATTGTGCCCACCACCATTTACCGGCAAGACGAGCATATTTATATAGCCACCATGCAAGGGCTATTCATATATTCCACCCAAACAGGCAAACTGGAAAGCTTTGCACCGGAAGCACTGAAAGGCAAAGAGATATACTCCATCCTGCAACAGTCTCCCATAAGCCTATGGATAGGGACCGAAGGAAACGGGCTGTTCCGCATCAACCCCCAAACCCGGGAAATAAAGAGCTATACCCATCAGCCTGAAAGCAAGAACTCCATCAGTTCCAACTATATCCGCTCGCTTTGCCTCGACTCGCAAAACGAATTGTGGATAGGAACGCTGAGTTCACTGAACATCTATAACGAGGAAAACGACAATTTCTACGTTTATGCCAGCAACCCGCTGGAAAGCGGCAGCCTCTCACAAACCTCCGTGCGGGACATTTTCATGGATGCACAAGGCGGTATGTGGCTGGGTACCTATTTCGGAGGATTGAATTATTATCATCCCTTCAAAGACCGTTTCACCAATATCCAATTCACCGCCAAAGGAAATTCACTGAACTGCAACATCATAGGATGCATCCGGGAAGATGGACAAAGAAACCTCTGGATAGGCACAAACAGCGGTGGAGTGAATTTCTACAATCCTCGTACCCGCAGCTTCCGGCATTACACAAAAAAAGAAGGATTGGGATCCAACGATATAAAGGCAATCTATATAGACGAAAAGAACGACCTGGTGTATATAGGCACGCATACCGGCGGCCTCAGCATCCTGAACCGGAAAACGGGGCATATCGAAACCATCAACCAACCCAAAAGCCACAACATCTACACACTCGAGCCTACAGAAAACGGTGAATTCTGGGTGAGCGGAATAAGCCAATTGCTGCGTTTCAACCCTAAGAACAGGACATACACGCAAGTCAACACTCAAGCAGACGGAACTCCCTTCCAGCATAACCAAGTAACCGACATCCTGCGCGACAGCAAACGCCGCCTCTGGATGATAGGCGAGAAAGGACTGGCTGTATATACCGAAAAGGATGGACAGTTGCTGCATTGCCCCATCCTGCCGGAACAATCTCCCGTCACCCGCAAAATCATCAATTGCGTACGCGAATCCAAACAGAACGGTGTATTCTGGATAGGTACCCGTGACGGCTTCTACCGTTTCGACGAGAAAACCCAAGAACTGAAACAATACACCACGTCACAAGGGCTTCCCAACAACATGGTGCATGGCATCATGGAAGACTCATACGGCTATCTTTGGCTAAGCACGGACAAAGGGCTGAGTCGTTTCCAACCGCAGACAGAGAAGTTCAGAAACTATACGAGCAATGACGGCATACAGAGCAACCAGTTTGCCAACAACGCCTATTGCCACACCCGTGAGGGACTGATGTATTTTGGAGGTATCAACGGGATTACGGCCTTCCAACCGGAACAGTTGCCGGACAATCCCTATACACCGTCCGCCGTCATCAACCGCCTGAAACTGTTCAACAAAACGGTCAGTCCGGGAGACGGCAGCGGCATATTGAAAAAAAGTATCAACGAGACCAAAAGCATTACGCTGGCTGCCACACAGTCCATGTTCTCATTGGAGTTCGTGGTGTCTAACTACATATCCGGCAATCACAACACCTTTGCCTACATGCTGGAAGGGTATGACCGGGAATGGTATTATGCCAACAATTCCCGCATCGTCTCCTATTCAAACCTGCCGCAAGGCACTTACCGCTTTCTGGTAAAAGCCGCCAACAGTGACGGAAAATGGAATGAAGTTCCCACGGAGCTGGAAATCAAAGTTCTTCCCGTCTGGTACAAGACCTGGTGGGCCATCCTGTTGTTCATAGCCCTCTTCGTCGCGACCACGGCTTTCGTTTTCTACTACTTCTGGATGCGCAAGAGCATGCAGGCGCAGATACGTATGGAACTTGCCGACAAGAAACGGCAGCAGGAGCTGAACGAAATGAAACTCCAGTTCTTCATCAACATCTCACACGAGCTGCGTACCCCACTTACCATGATACTGGCTCCTCTGCAAGAGGTACTCGACAAAGTGAATGACCGATGGATACACAAGCAACTGGAACATGTACAGAAGAATACCAACCGCTTGCTGCATCTGGTCAACCAACTGATGGATTACCGCCGCGCCGAACTGGGGGTGTTCCACCTCAAAGTAAGATATACTTCCATACACCAGGTAGTCAAAAAGAACTTCCTGCTTTATGACAGAACGGCACTGCGCCGGAACATCACTTACAGCTTCCGCTCCGAATTGGAAGGCCGGGAAGTCTTGTGTGATCCCAACTATATAGAGCTGATTACCAATAATCTGATTTCCAACGCATTCAAATACACCAATGAAGGGCAATCCATCACCGTCACGCTAAAAGAAGAAAACGACAGACTGATGCTGCAAGTAAAGGATACCGGACAAGGCATTCCCCTGCACAAGCAAAGCAGAATCTTCGAACGATTCTACAAGGTGGATAGCGAACATATCGGCACCGGCATCGGACTTTCCCTGGTACACCGCCTGGTGGAATTGCATCACGGAGAAGTCAAGCTGGAAAGTGCGGAAGGAACCGGAAGCACTTTCACCATTTATCTGCCCTGCCGCAAGGAGGCTTATAAAACCGAAGAGTTCGCCACTGAAGCCGATACGGAAAACGAACAGCCCATTCGCTCCGCCAACAGCGTGGAAATGTTCATGACAGACGCAGAGACCGGAGAAACGGAAACGGCTGCGAAAGAGACCGCTGCGAAAGGCGCTGCGGAAGGCTTCGCAGAAGAGCCAGGCAAGCCCAACCGTGAAAGCATCCTTATCGTGGAGGACAATGCCGACATCCGCCAATACCTGAGCCGCGAACTCGGGAAATCTTACCGGACACTGGAAGCGGAAAACGGCGAAGAAGCCCTGAACATACTGAAGGAGCAAGAGATAGACCTTATCCTGACCGATGTGATGATGCCTGTTATGGACGGTCTGAAGTTGTGCAAGCACATCAAGCAGAATTTGTACACCTGCCACATCCCGGTGATAATGCTCTCCGCCAAAACAGACTTGAAGGAGCAAATAGAGGGCTTGCAGATGGGTGCGGACGATTACATACCCAAACCTTTCTCGATGGCGCTGGTTACGACCAAAATCAGAAACCTGTTCCGCACAAGGCATCGCGCCATCGAGCATTATTCCAACTCCCTGGAAATAGAACCGGAGAAAGTAGCCCTCAATCCGCTGGATGAGGAATTGCTGAAAAAGGCGGTAGAGGTGGTAGAGAAACATTTGGATGACGTGGGATTCTCTACCGACGAGTTTGCCCGAGAAATGTTTATGAGCCGGTCCAACCTGCATCTGAAAATGAAAGCCCTGACCGGTGAATCTACCAATGAATTCATCCGGAAGATACGTTTCAACAAGGCCTGCAAGCTGTTGAAAGAAGGACGATATACGGTATCGGAAGTAAGCACGATGGTAGGGTTCAACACCGCCTCTTACTTCGCGACCAGCTTCAAGAAGTATTTCGGCTGCCTGCCGTCGGAGTACGGAAAGAAAGGAGAGAATCAACAAGATTGAAAATACAGCGGAAAGGCTTGGCAAAACGCCTCCAATACAAAGATCACCCCTGTCACAGGTTTAAGACCGTGACAGGGGTGATTTCGTTTTAGAAAGGGGTATCGGCTACTCCGCAACAGGCATATTACACAAAAGTGCAACCATGCAGGACGTAATTGAAAGCTTTTTGCGCCATATCAAAACACGCCCACACAAACCGAGAAGCCCCTTACCTCCCGATTCTCTACATTTGCCCATGAACTAAAACACAGAAGTTATATTATGAAAAACCTGTTTACGACATTGTTCTTATTATGCACATTGTTCACTCAAGTATGTGCGAATAACCCTATGCGCACAATCCCCTATCCGCAACAGGAACATACCATTTATATAAATCCCGCTCCGTTGCTGGTTCCGAAAGCTTCAAAACAGTCAGATTTCTTACAGTTCAACCTGTCAATGGACAAAGAGTTCAAAGACAGCCGCAGCATCTTGTCAAAACCGGTGCCCTGGTGCGTATTCAATCCGCACCAGATACTTGACTCCGGCACTTGGTACTGGCGTTTCCGCTCGGTCAGCAAGTCGGGCGAGGAAATGCCCTGGAGCCCAACCTACAGTTTTACGGTGACAGAGGACACCCCTCAATTTGCCACTCCTCCATTCAGCACTTTCTTCAAGAATATCCCGGAAGAATATCCGCGCATTTACTGCTTTCTGAAAGACAGCCTGGAAGAGGCACGCAAGAACGTACGCTCACATCCCGAGTTCGAAGCCATGATAGATGAGGGCCGCAATGCACTCGGCATGAACTATACTAATGATACCAAGCCCTACAGCCGGATTACCCGCATAGCGGAAGATTGTGACAAGCTGAATACAGCCTACCAATTGCTGCAACGTGATCTCTATGCCGAGAAAATGGTAAAGAACGTGCGTTGCCTGCTGGCAGCAAAGACCGATTCCAAGGTCATTGCCAACGACTTCAATGCCGGAGAACTGGTCTATACCCTGGCATGCACGTATGAGACTTGTTTCAACCGCTTCACTCCCGAAGAGCGGAAACAGATGGAAACCATCATCATGAATACGCTGACCCAATATTATACTTCACGCATATTGGGACGTGAAGAAAACATGTTTTTCGATGAACATTTCTGGCAATTCTCTTTCCGCCATTTCCTGCAAGGCGCCCTGGTGCTGCATGACAAATATCCTTTGGCCAAAGAATATCTGGAATACAGCTATGAACTCTGGACTTCCCGTGCTCCCGCCTCCGGTTTCAACCGGGACGGCTCATGGCACAACGGTCCCAACTACTTCAGCGCCAACGCCGTCAGCCTAGCTTATGTGGCCACGCTCTTCAGCTATCTGACGGGAACAGACTTCTTACAACACCCATGGTACAAGAATGCCGGTCTGGGTGTGGCCTATTGCTGGCAACCGGGCTCACTGAGCAGCGGCTTCGGCGACGGACACGAAAACACCAACAGCAAGCCTCTGCGCATCCGCAGCGCCTTTGCCGATTTTCTGGCACGCAATACGGGAGATATATATGCCACTTGGTATTCTTCTATCAACGAACGGTACAAAACCGAATTTGAAACACGCCTATACCGCATGGCAAGCGGCAAACAGCGTCCGGTCCAGCCCCAATTGCCCGCCAATGCCCCCAAAGCCGTATGGTTCCAGGATTGCGGTGAAATGATAGCCAACACGGATCTCCACCACCAGAAGAAAAACATCAGTCTGAGTTTTCACTCCAGTCCTTTCGGTTCGGGCAATCATACTCACTCCAATCAAAACGCATTCAACCTGCACTATGGCGGTGAGGCGGTTTATCGTGCAGTAGGCCATTACATGAAGTACGACGATCCGCACAACCTGTTGTCCTACCGCAACACCCGTGCATACAATACCTTATTGATAAACGGCATCGGACAGCCGTTTACCCAACGCGCCAACGGTTATATCGTGCGCATGTTCAACGGCGACCACATCTCATACGCATTGGGTGATGCCTCCAATGCCTACTGCGGCATCAGCGAAATCAACTATTGGAAACGCGCCTTCGCCAAGCACAAGCTGGAACAGTCGCCCGAGAATGGTTTCGGGGAAACACCGCTGAAGAAATATCGCCGGCACATATTCTTGTTACACCCCAACACCGTGGTTATTTATGATGAACTGGAAGCGGAGAAAGCTGTACGTTGGGACTGGCTACTGCACAGCCCTACCCGGTTTAATATTGATGAGGCGACCTCCACTTTGGTTACGGAAAACGACAGGAAGCGTTTCAAGTCCATAGCCAGAATCTTCAGCGAACAAGCATGCAGCATCAGCCAGACAGACCGGTATGCCGTAGAGCCGGACCAGACAAGAGCCGAACGCGGTGAAGACTTTACAAAGCCATGGTCACTGACGGCAAGCTTCGGCCCCACCAAGGCAAACCGCATATTAACCGTCATCCAGATAGAAGCCGACGGAATGCAGGCGGTCGAAATCACCCGTACGGGCAACCATCTGGAATGCGGTGACTGGACGATTGAAGCGGAACTGAACCCGAAACGTCCGGCAAGCCTGTCCATCCGGAACCGTAAAAACCAGGCCGCATTCAGCTTCGGCAAAAAGGAAACGACGATAAACGGCCGGAGCTACCAATGCCGGAAAGCGGATGCCTCCGTTATTTACGATGCCATGGACGGAACTTGGAAAACCGAAGAAATGAGCGACCGGAAAATACAGAGTATGGGCAGATGGTAAATCCTGAACATACTTATACACCAATAGTAATCATAAAAAGAAGAATAGAGGATATGAAAAAGTTATTAACCGTCCTGCTGGTATGCTGCCTGACTTTAATCCGGTCGGCATACGCAAGCTGTCCCGGACAGATTCACGAAAACGTACGGGAAACGCCGTTTCCGCAAAAGCACAACACTTTATACATAAACCCTTCTCCGCTGTTAGTGCCGTTGGAAATGAAACAGTCGGACTATTTACAGTTTAACCTGTCGCAAGACAAACGATTTGAAAGCGCAGGCAGTATCTTGTCCGAAAAGACCCCTTGGTGCATGTTCAACCCGCACAGAATACTGGAAAACGGTACGTGGTACTGGCGCGTACGCTCAATCAGCCGGTCGGGAGAGGCAATGCCCTGGAGCGAGACTTATACTTTCACGGTGACGGAGGATGTCCCTGAATTTGTCACACCGACGTTCGATGTTTTCCTAAACAACATCCCCAAAGAGCACGCGCGCATCTATTGCTTCCTCCGTGACTCACTGGACAATGCCCGCAAAGCCATGCGTCAGCATCCCGACTTCGAGCCTATGATCGCCGAATCGCGCGAAGCATTGGCCATGGATTATCGCACAGACCGGAATCCTTACAGCAAAGTGAGCCTGATGTACACCCACACGGACTATCTGAACACTGCCTATACCATGTTCCAACGGAATGTCTATGCAGAAAAAATGGTGCAGAACGTCAGATGCCTCTTGACAGCGGAGATAGATCAAAAAGTAATCGGCAATGACTTCAAGGCGGGAGAACTGGCTTATCTGCTGGCTTGCACCTACGAGACTTGTTACGAACGGTTCACCGAAAGAGAACGCATACAAATCGAAGAAATCATACTGACTGTCCTCAACCGTTACCTCCCGCATATCATCAATAAGGAAGAGGTACATATTTTCGACAACCACTTCTGGCAGTTCACATTCCGCCATCTCTTACAAGCCTCCATAGCCATCTACGACAAATATCCGCAAACCAGGGAATATCTGGAATACAGCTACGAGCTTTGGACGGCACGTGCTCCGGCATCGGGCTTCAACCGTGACGGCAACTGGCACAACGGTACCGCTTATTTCAGCGCCAATGCCATATCCCTGTTCTACGTGCCCACCCTGTTTTCCTATCTCACAGGAACGGACTTCATGCAGCACCCGTGGTACAAGAACGCGGGAATAGGACTGGCTTACACCTGGCAGCCGGGGTCACTCAGTGCCGGCTTCGGTGACGGACACGAACAGATGAATCCGAAACCTCTGCGCATACGCAGCGCCTTTGCCGACCTCATGGCACGGACCACCGGTGATCCATACGCAGCCTGGTACTCTTCCATAAACGACCGGTACAAAGACGAATCCGAAACCCGTCTCTACCGGTTGGCAAGCGGCAAGAAACGTCCGGAAGCAACCGGACTGCCGGCAGACGCTCCGAAAGCCGTATGGTTCAAGGATAGCGGGGAAATGATTGCCAACTCGAACTTGAAGGACGGCAAACGGAACCTCAGCCTGAGTTTCCATTCCAGCCCCTACGGATCGGGAAGCCACACCCATTCCAACCAGAACGCCTTCAACCTGCACTATGGAGGAAAGGCCATTTACCGTGCCGTGGGACATTATATGAACTTCAAAGATGCGCACAACCTGCTGGATTATCGTAACACCCGCGGTCAGAACACCCTGTTGGTAAACGGTATCGGGCAACCTTTCAGCATCCGTGCGTACGGTTATATCACACGCATGTTCAACGGTGAGCATATCTCCTACGCTTTGGGCGATGCTTCGAACGCTTACTGCGGTATCAGCGAATACCCCATGTGGATAAATAACTTTAAAAGCGAACAACTTGAACAGTCCGTAGAAAACGGCTTCGGTTCCACCCCGTTAAAGAAATACCGCCGCCACATCTTCCTGTTGCATCCGGATAAAGTAGTCGTTTACGATGAACTGGAAGCCGACAAGGCAGTCCGGTGGGACTGGCTGCTGCATAGTCCGGTGAAATTCTCCATCGACGAAACGACCCGCACTCTCGTTACCAGAAACACGGAGGACAACTTCAGTTCCGTAGCGCAGCTTTTCAGCGAGCAGGCATGCAGTATTTCGCAAACAGACCGGTACAACGCCGAACCCAACGAAAAGATTGCCGTACGAGGAGAGGACTTCAGCCGCCCCTGGTCGCTGACCGCCAGCTTCGCTCCCTGCAAGAAGACCCGCATACTGACCATCATCCAAGTGGAAGCCGACGGAAAACAAGCGGTGGAAATCATCCGTACAGGCAACAGCTTTCAATGCGGTGACTGGACCATCGAGGCGGAACTGGACGCCAAACGCCCCACCGCTCTTTACATCCGGAACATCCGGAACCGGGCGACTTTCAGCCTTGGAAAGAAGAATCCGGAAATGAACGGCAAGATTTATCAGTGCCGGAAAGCGGACGCTTCCGTACTGTACGACCGGATAGACGGCGAATGGAAAACACAGGAAATGGACGACCGGGAAATGCAGATTACCGGTAAAAAGTAAAAATTACCGGCCAATAGAATGAAACTAATTTTTTATTATCATATTTTTAACCTCTTAAAAAAATTATTATGACTGGAAAAACATCTCAAAGGAGTTACCTATCGCTCCTATTGGTTTGTTGCATGCTATGTCTCAGCAATTTGGGAATAGTGGCACAAAACACTTCCTGCAAAGGAAAGGTGATTGACGCAACCACCAATGAACCTCTGATTGGAGTTTCCATCCAGGAAAAAGGAACAACCAACGGCGTTATTACGGATATTGACGGCAACTTCAATATCCAGGCAAGTACGGAAGCTGTTCTCGTCTTCTCGTATATCGGTTATACCACCGTTGAAAAGAAAGCCGCGGAATGCAATGGAATCACTATTAAACTTGCCGAGGACTCAGAAATGCTACAAGAAGTGGTGGTAGTGGGTTACGGTGTTCAAAAGAAAGTGAACATGTCCGGTTCCGTATCGGCCATTGACGGTGAGCAAATCGCGGCCAAGCCCTCTACCGACGTAATGTCGGCTCTACAAGGCGAGATGCCGGGTGTAACCATTACACGCAGCAGCGGACAACCGGGATCGGAATCCGGATTGCAGATACGTGGTTTCTCTTCTGTCAACTCTACCCAGACTTTGGTACTGATTGATGGTGTGGAAGGTAGCTTATCGCAAGTGAATGCCGAAGATATCGCATCCATCTCTGTTTTGAAAGATGCAGCTTCTTGCGCTATCTATGGTGCACGTGCGGCAGCGGGTGTCGTATTGGTCACTACCAAAAATGGTACGGAAGGCAAAGCCAAAGTTTCATACAACGGATATGTTTCATTCAATGTTCCCGGTAATATGCCGGAACGTATCCCTGCCTGGGAGGAACAAGAATTCATCAATAACTCCCGCCTGGCTATCGGTGGTCCCGAATGGAATGCGGAGAAATCTTCTTGGGTGGGAAACCCGAACTTCAACTACCGTCCGTTGAAAAACGGCCGCTGGGATTTGTTCGACAGCGTAGATTGGTTGGGCGAAGGCACCAAGAACTTTACCTTGCAACACAACCATGCAGTATCCGTAAGCGGTGGAACCGAGAAGATGAACTACCTGTTCTCTGCCAACTATTTTTACAAGAACGGTCTGCTAAAGTATGGTCCCGATGATTTTGACCGCTACAACCTCTTGGCAAAAGTAAATGCCAAGATCAATAAGTACGTGGATTTGAATCTCAATATCCAGTATCAATCCAACAATCAGTCAGAGAGTTCCTACGGCTCCAAGAATATCTTCCAACTCCTGTATGAAAACCGTGGACGCCAGCCCATCATGCAGCCCGAAGCTGAAAACTATGACAACCCCTACAATGGCGACTTGCAGCTGAATCCCATCGACCTGATGGAAAACGGAGGTGAGAAAAACGTGAAAAAAGAATCATACATCGGTAAAGCACAGTTGACCATCAAAGATTTCATCAAAAACCTGCGTATCAATTTAAGTGCTTCCCGCAGAGCCGGATATGCCTCACAAGAGAAGAATATGCGTACACTGACTTGGTACAAATGGACAGGAGATGTACAACGCACCGCCAACCCCGCCAATTCTCTGTTTAAAGAAAAATACTCTGACTTCCACGATGTATTGGAGGCCACAGCCAACTATACTTTCAGCCTTCAGGAAGCCCATAACTTCAATGTACTGGCCGGTACTTCTTACGAGAACTATCGTCTGGATAAAATTGGAGGAACTGCCAAGAATATGTTGTCCAATGACTTCTTCTCATTCAACTACTACGACAGTGCCACTGCAACCAACAGCGAATTGAGCGATGAAATCGGTACCTGGGCCATGATGTCTTATTTCGGCCGTTTGAATTATAACTACCAGGAAAGATACCTGTTCGAAGCCAATGTACGTTACGACGGCAGCTCACGCCTTGCTCCCTCCAAACGTTGGAGAGCCTTTCCTTCGGTATCGGCAGCATGGCGCATTAGCGAAGAAAAGTGGTTCAATCTAGGTTGGGTAAGCAGTTTGAAATTACGCGCTTCCTGGGGACAATTAGGTAACGGGGCCGTATTAGGCATGTATGATTACCTCCCTCTGATAGACTATAAAGATAAAAACAATAAAATCCCTGAAACCTATCAAGGCGAGAAATGGTTCTATCAGAAAAGCCTCGCCTCGGAAGACAAAACATGGGAAATCATCGAGACGACCAACGTAGGTGTAGATTTCGGGTTCCTGAACAATCGCCTGACCGGTAGCTTTGAATACTACTGGAAATACAACAACGAGATGCTTTCCGCCCTTCAGTTGCCTTCACAAATCGGCATCAATGTTCCCAATATGAATATCGGTAAACTGAAAACATGGGGATGGGACTTCAATATCAACTGGAGAGACCAAATCAAAGACTTCAGCTATCAGGTAGGCTTCAACATCTCGGACAGCAAAAATGAATTGTTGCAATATGACGGAGCCAGTGTAATAAGCGAAGGTGTCGTCAAATTATTGGAAGGACATCCCATCAACACTATCTGGGGATATGAGACTGACGGTTTCTGGTCAAGCCGCGAGGAATATATCCAGTATAAAAAAGAAAATCCCGGTTACGTATCCTTCAATGACAATATCATCAGTGGCGGAGACGTAAAATACGTGGCACAAGGCAAGGCCGACCATGTTATCGGTAAAGATGATCTGGTTTGCCTGGGTAATACGACTCCCCGCTATCTATACGGTATCAGCTTATCTGCCCAATGGAAAGGGTTTGATCTCGCAGTCATGTTTCAAGGTGTAGGCAAACGTGACGTAATGCTGAACGGTTCCATGTTCCCGCTGTTTAAAGCAGAACAGATGCCTTGGACTATCCACCGGGACTATTGGACCGAAGACAACCAAGATGCGTTCTGGCCCCGTTTGTATCAATACAAAAGTGACAAGTTCAATAGCAGACCGGCAGACAGATGGATGCAGGATGCCTCCTACTTCCGTCTGAAGAATCTGACTTTGGGTTATACCATACCCGTAGCCAAGAAGTATATGGAGAAATTGAGAGTTTACATCACAGGACAGGACTTGTTCGAATTCACCGACATATTGTCTGTAATGGATCCTGAAGCCGAAAATGATGCGACCAGAGCACTCTACCCCTTCTTCCGCAGCTGGACTGTCGGATTAAATGTTACATTCTAAAAAGAAATAAAGACCATGATAAAAAAAATATATTCCCTGCTTGTTTGCGTAATACTCGTAAGCAGTTGCTCGTTAGACAAAGAGCCGGAAACAATCCTGAGTGACCCTAAATTCTGGAAAACAGAAAAGGACTTGAGAGGTGCCTGCAACCGAATGTATGTTGAACTTCCCGGCTTTCTTGACGGAAGAGGACATGACATGCGTTCGGAAGAGTTAGTAGGAACGACTCCAGACCCCATATCATCCGGCAGCCGCAATGTGCCCGAAGAGGCAACAGAATGGACCGGTGCGTACAATAGAATCGGTGTCTGCAACAATATCATCATTAAAGGAGAGACAGCTCCCATCACACAGGCTGCCAAAAACCGATGGATAGCAGAAGCCCGTTTTTTCCGTGCCTTCCACTATTTCGACCTGGTAAAAAAATATGGGGATGTGCCTTTGATTCTGAAAGTTTTCACAAATACCACCGACCCCGAAATCACCAAGGGAAGAGATTCCAGAGAAACTGTAATACAACAGTGCTACCAGGATCTGGAGTTTGCCTCTACCTGGTTGCCTGAAATAGACGAACTTTCTGATGCTTCCAACTGGGGACGCGTGTCACGTTCGGCAGCATTGGCCCTGATTACCCGTATCGGTTTGTACGAAGGATCTTACATCAAGTATCACAACTTGCAGGAAGGTGACAGTAAAAGCCACTTGAAGAAAGCGATTGATGCAGCGGAAACCATGATTTATACCGAAAAGAAACATGAACTTTACAATGATTATCAGAAACTGTTCTACTTTGAAGGAGAAGGACGGCAGAACAAGGAAAATGTTTTCGTAAAAATCTATGGTCCCAATGGTGCTTCCAACGCAATCGCTTATCATAACCAATCGGCAAGCAAGGCTACTCAAGTAAGCCTTACTCGCCAAATAATCGACAATTATCTATATACAGATGGTTTGCCAAGGGAAAAATCAGCACATTATATCGTTGATGTAAAACACGATGATATCTTCCTGAACCGTGACCCCCGCATGAAGATGAGCATTTTCAGCTACAAGGAAGTGGCATTCAAAGGGGCTGAATACCGTCCGTTCGACCAAACAAACCACAGCGGCCGGGGATATCCTATCAAAAAAGGATATATGAACAGCGAATTCGACACCAACGGAAAAGAGACTGTGGACAAGATGATCATACGATATGCCGAGGTATTGCTCTCTTACGCCGAAGCCCTTTATGAGTATAACGGTGAAATCAGTGACACAAAGCTGAACGAGACGGTGAACCTCGTCCGCAAGCGTGCCGGCTTCAATGCCGAACTGACCAATCAGTTTGTGCAAGACCACCAGTTGGACATGCTTGAAGAAATACGCAGGGAACGTATTGTAGAATTCATTGACGAAGACATGCACTACGACGACATCATACGTTGGAAAACCGCTGAAAAAGTATTGCCGCAAGCCATGTTGGGCATCTTGTTCAACCCGGAAGAAAGTACCAAGACCGCCAAAGAACTGGGATATCAGTTTACGGATGAAAACGGTTTCTACAAAGGAGAAAAACTGTATGACCAACCCAACATCTATGTAGTAGAAAACGCTTCCGGACGCAGTTTCGACCCGGCACGTGATTATCTTTATCCGGTTCCTTCCTATGAAATCTCAACCTCCGGAGGAAACATCAAACAAAACCCTAAATGGTAATAATCAATAAACGGAAAAAACAATATGAAAACAATACTCAATAAACTCACACTGATCTGCATCCTTACCATAGGATGCCTGTTTACCGGATGCAGCAACGACCATGACGAATGGAAAGACGGTGATCCCGCCCTGGCCCATGTCTATTATTACTGCTTTGAAAAATGGGGAGGCATTCCCGGTGGAAACGATGTCAGCTACTTTATGAAACAAGGCGAGACCATTGGAATCCCTACCCAATTCTACAGTAATTATACACGCAAATACAGCCCTGTAGTATATTACTATACCGCTCCGAGACTCCCTAAAAAGGACGAAGTACTTACGGAAGATGATATTCTGGTATGCGGTACCGATTACGTTGTAGTAGATAAGGATGGAAACGAACTGACACCCGACGCCTCGGGAGCTTATGAAATGACATGGCCCAACGCCCAGAAAGGTGTCCAGAACATCTATATCAAAAGCTTGAATGGCAAGAAAGGCTCTTTCCGCGTATTGACTTTCTCTCCGGACAAGAAGATGGATGTGACGGATGTCAGCACTACCTCCATCGTCAAGACCGATGAATATGAGGTCCGTGCCATCTCAGAGAACTATTTTGTGACGGTAGTTATCCAATAGACACTCCACACACCGGACATTGCCTCTCCAATGTCCGGTACATTCTCTATCCGCAACCTTTGAACATGTATTCAAGCTGCTTGAATACATGTTCAAAAGCTGCGAATATATATTCACAGGCTGCGAACAGAGATCATATACTGAAAGAAGGAACTTTTCTCCTTAGTGAAAGAGACTTTTCACGTAAGAGAACACAAGTTTGCAACGCCTATACATAGAACCCGTATTCTATCACCAACTTGTCCATTCAATACAAAAACTATGATTCATAATACATCACTCATGACACATCTGTTACATAAAGGAAAACAAACGGGCATCATCTGCCTGCTGCTGTTTATCGTCTTTCCTTTTCCCTCTGAAGCCAAATCTCCCGCAAACGGAGTATTCTCACTACTCAACCTTGATTATCCCGGTTTGGAAAAGGTCAAGTCACTTCATGAAGCCAGCAGAGACCATGAAGCCGCCCAAGCGCTGTTGGAATATTATCAAGGAAGAACCGGAATAAAAAATGCCAATCTGGACTTGGAACACTTGAGCATCAGCGCCAGAGAACAGAAATGGGCGGATGAGGCACTGGAGCATACCTTCTACGTACATGACGGCTATCAACCGGCATTCAACTACGGAAAAGACATCAACTGGCAATATTGGCCTGTGAAAGACAATGAATTACGCTGGCAACTCCACCGGCATAAATGGTTCACCCCTATGGGAAAGGCTTATCGTCTGACCAAAAACGAGAAGTACGCCAAAGAATGGGCCTATCAATATATGGACTGGATAAAGAAAAATCCGTTGATCTCCATTAATCAAGAAGAATATGAACTGACCCGTACCGGGAAAGTAGAGGAAAATATCGAGAATGTGCGCTTTGCATGGAGACCTCTGGAGACAAGCCACAGGCTGCAAGACCAAATCAACCAGTTCGCTCTGTTTCTCGGATCGCCCTACTTTACCGCTGATTTTCTGACAGAATTCCTGGTGAACTACCACAGGCATGCCACACATATACAGAACAACTATTCCGCCCAAGGCAACCATTTATTGTTTGAAGCGCAACGCATGCTTTATGCAGGAACTTTTTTCCCCGAATTTAAAGAAGCGGCAGCCTGGAGAAAGAGCGGCATCGACATCTTGAACCGGGAAATCCAAGTACAGGTTTATCCGGACGGCGGGCATTTTGAACTTGACCCGCACTACCACCTTGCCTGCATCAACATATTCTGCAAAGCTTTACGCATGGCAGACATCAACGGATTCCGTAATGAATTTCCACAATCCTACATAGACACGATAGAGAATATGATCGTGTTCTATATGAATGTCTGTTACCCGGATTACAGCAACCCGTGCTTCAGTGACGCTAAAAAAGGCAATCCCAAAGATGAGCAACAGAATTACCGCGAATGGCATCTGCTGTTTCCCGACAATCAGCAAATTCTTTATTTCGCAACCAACGGACAATCGGGCAAAGCTCCCGGCAATCTTTCTAAAGGGCATCTGAAAACAGGCTTTTTCACATTCCGCAACGGATGGCAGCAGGATGCCACAGTAATGGTGATGAAAGCCGGACCGAAAGGAGAATGGCACTGCCAACCCGACAACGGTACCTTTGAACTTTGGTTCAACGGAAAAAACTTATTTCCGGATAGCGGTTCCTACGTTTATGCAGGAGGCAATGAAGTGATGAAACTCCGTAACTGGTTTCGGCAGACAGCCGTGCACAACACCTTGACGCTAGACAACAAGAACTTAGAAACAACCGAATCCGTAACCAGACTATGGAAACCGGAAGGCAAGGTGCAAATAGCGGTCACTGAAAATCCCGGCTACAAAAACCTGAAGCACCGCCGTTCCATATTCTTTGTTGACCGAAAATACTTTGTCATCGTCGATGAAGCCATCGGCAGCGCCACCGGAAATATAAACCTGCATTATCAATTATGCGACGGAAAAGTCGAGATTGATACAGAGCACTTATCCGTGACCACTGACTTTGAAGGTTACAGCCAAGTGAAGCTACAGTGTTTTGCCGACAAGGGAACAAGCTTGAAGGAAGAGGAAGGATGGTACTCTACAGCCTATCACCAACGGACCAAACGCACTGCCCTCTCTTTCAACACGGAGAAGAAAGAAAAGGAAACCGTACGTTTTATCACCGTCATATACCCCGTGAAAGAGAAAAAGGATTTTCCAGACATTACAGCCAGCTTCAACAGCATCAATCAAGAGCAAAACACGATGGAAATAGAGGTCACCGTCAACGGGAAGAAACAATCGCTGAAATATCAGTTACAGCCTGGCAATATAAACTGATTTCATGCCTTTTTATCAAAATAGAACCGTTTCAAATGAATTTTAGACAAAAGTGACAGAGGTTTGGACTTTACTGAGGTTTCTTTCAACAAGCTTGCATCGTGCATTCCTTGAATTGCCTTATTTTTGTCCACAACAGAAATCCCCTCAAGAACTAATTTATCAAACCATAATTTATAATGAACATGAAAAAGAACATCATCCTTACCGCAGCTCTTACCATGAGCTTAGTAGCGTGCCAAAGCAACCAGCAGGAAACATGGACGGACCATGCCTTGAATGTGGCTTCAGAGCAGCTCAAAATGACCGCCGAGGAACTGACCGGTACCCATATGATACCCCGTTCCATATATGCAGGTTATGATTTGAACTTCCTTGACAGCCAGCTGCAACGTGAAGACAAGTCATACATTGACTCTTTACGTCCCAATCCGTCCGCCCAGAAACTGAAACAGAAGTACATCTGCGGCATTGAAGACTGGACCAGCGGATTCTTCCCCGGAAGCCTTTGGTATGCCTACGAAATGACCGGTGATGAAGAGTTGAAAGCCCGTGCCATCCAATATACCAATATGCTGAATCCGATACGGCACTTGAAGAATACGCATGATGTAGGCTTTATGATAAACTGCAGCTACGGAAATGCGCTTCGTCTCTCTCCCAACGACACCATCAAGGCTGTAATCACAGAGACAGCCGATAACCTGATAGCACGTTTCAATCCACAAATCGGATGTATCCGTTCCTGGGACTTCGGTAAATGGAACTTCCCCGTCATCATTGACAATATGATGAATCTGGATTTGTTGTTCACCGCCAGCAAACTGTCCGGCGATTCCAAGTATTATGAGGTTGCCGTGAAACATGCGCAGACCACCCTGAAAAACCATTTCCGTCCGGATTACACCTCTTATCATGTAGTCAGCTATAACAACGATGGAACCGTAGAAAAAAGACAGACCCACCAAGGAAAGAATGACGAATCCGCCTGGTCACGCGGACAGGCATGGGGAGTTTACGGATATACCTCCTGTTACCGTGAAACCAAAGACACTACTTTCCTGCAAGAAGCCACGCATATAGCCGACATGATTATGCAGCGCGTAAAGACAGACGACTGCATTCCTTATTGGGATTTAGATGCACCGGCAGGAAAAGACACTCCGAGAGATGCCTCAGCAGCTGCCGTCACAGCTTCAGCCTTACTTGAACTCAGCACGTTCGTACCGGATGGAAAGAAATACTTCGACTATGCCGAAACCATTCTGAAAAATCTTTCGAGCGACCACTATCTGGCAGCCAAAGGAAGCAACCAAGGGTTTGTACTGATGCACTCCACCGGTTCACTGCCCCATGGCTCGGAAATAGACGTCCCATTGAACTACGCAGACTATTATTACCTCGAAGCTTTGCAGAGATATCAAAACTTAACCAAATAATCAGATCGTTTTTAGCTGAGAATCCGTCACCGATGTATTGCATGCGGAAGTGACGGATTTTTTATTTATCAAGAAGTATATTTATGATACAGAAAAGACATGCGATAGGCATTGATTTAGGAGGCACTTCCATTAAGTTCGGTTTGATTGACTCAGACGGTCAATTTTTATATGAGGGAAAAGTGCCGTCCTATGCCGATATTTCAGCAGAAAAAATCATCAATCAGTTGATTCAAGTGGCAAAGGAAACCCAATCCTTTGCCGACAAGCACCGGTTACCAGTAACAGGCATCGGCATCGGTACTCCGGGCATAACAGATACTACCGGCCGCATGGTACTTGGGGGAGCCGAGAACCTCCAGGGGTGGCAGAAACTGGCTCTTGCCGAAATCATGGAAAAAGCGACCGGCCTTCCTGTCACACTGAACAATGATGCCAACGCTATGGGATTGGGAGAACTTGCCTACGGTGCCGGAAAGGGTTGTACAGACATTGTCTTCCTGACAGTGGGAACCGGGATTGGCGGAGCAATTGTCATTGACGGAAAATTGTTCAGCGGTTATGCCAATCGGGGGACGGAGCTGGGACATGTACCCTTGATAGCTATCGGTGAACGGTGTGCATGCGGAGCGACCGGCTGCCTGGAACATTATGCCTCAACCGCTGCTTTGGTAAGGCGCTTCACGGCATTGGCCAATGAACAGGGATTAGATTTCCACGCTGAAATAAATGGGGAATTGATTGTCCGTTTGTATCATGAATCATTTCCATTGGCCATCAAATGCATGAACGAGCACTTCTACTACTTAGGGAGAGGCATTGCAGGATTTATAAATATCTTCAGTCCCCAACGTGTCGTTATTGGCGGTGGACTGTCCGAAGCCGGTGATTTCTATCTGGAAAAGGTCAGTAATGTAGCTTTTGAACATGCTTTGGATACTTGTGCCCCAAATACTCAAATCATAAAAGCCTGCTTAGGAAATAAAGCCGGAACAATAGGGGCAGTGTCTTTAGTTTTCCAGTCACTCCCCCCATCACAATGTAACTTGAAGTTATATTTCGCGTACGGACATAAAAAAAGGAGTACCGCTGTACTCCAACCTTTGTTAACCTTAAATCTAATACTATGAAAAACACACTGCAAAGATACGAACTTTCGGGATAACTGCAAATTATCCAAATAAAAAAGTATGTTCTATAACATTAATTAAAAATATAGACTTAATCTTATATCTTTGTTAACCTTTAGCCTCCTGATACATAAACCGTTTAATAGATTTTTTGGCTGTCTTTTCAAACTCCTCAAAATGTATCTTCACCTTTGATATCTGACAATAAGCCGGTAATTGCTGGTTAAGTTCGTTACGGTTAGCTTCCATCATACGCTCTACATCTGTTTGTTGCAGTCCATTGGCAAATGCATCGTCAAAGTCCGGATAAATCAGTGCTACCAGTTTTTCTTTTTGCAACACAATGAGCGACTCGGAAACATAAGGCATATTATTCAGTTTGCTTTCAATCTCTTCCGGATAGATGTTTTGTCCGCTGGAAGTGAGCAACATATTCTTGCTGCGCCCGCGCACGGTTACATAACCTTCCGCATCCATTGTGCCTAAATCGCCTGTATGCAGCCAGCCATTTACGTCAATGATTTGTGAGGTTGCTTCCGGGTTCTTATAATATCCCAGCATCAGGTTGGTACCTCGACAAATGATTTCTCCCGCCACCTTTTCCGGATCAGACGAATCAATCTTCACTTCCATGCGTGTGGTTGCCTTACCGCATGATGCCAGCTTCAGGGTTTCCCATCGGCTGGAACAGATGATAGGACCACATTCCGTCATACCATAAGCGATGGTGTAGGGGAAGCCTATCTGTTTGAGAAAGCGCTCGACTTCTGCATTGAACGGGGCTCCACCAACGATAATTTCATCGAAGTTACCGCCGAATATTTCCATTGCTTCTTTGCGTGCAAGAGCTCTGATCTTGTCATTGATGATAGGAAGGCGAAGCAGCAACTTACCTATTTTATTATCTACACGGGGCAGAATATTCTTCTTGATAATCTTTTCTACAATCAGAGGCACGCATGAGATGACGCGTGGTTTGATTTCAGCGAAAGACTGTGCGATGATTTTAGGAGTCGGCATACGAGTGAGGAAGTAGAGGTGTACACAACAGCTGCAACGGCACCTGACGCACCGATTGATGCATATGCCGGATTATT
>ERZ835051.715-NODE-715-length-37424-cov-5.472397_pt1 | contig 37424 bp, 34 predicted proteins | sample MGYA00519575_ERZ835051 | MGnify/ENA primary metagenome ERZ835051 (study PRJEB31850, sample SAMEA3708769) | human gut metagenome | biome: human gut; feature: human-associated habitat; material: faeces | place: China | collected 2014 ... | reverse complement strand
ATTTTCCGTTTTACACAGGCAGGTTCCGAGGTGTCTGCGCTGCTTGGCCGTATGCCAAGTGCCGTAGGATACCAGCCGACACTGCAGACGGAGATGGGTGCGCTGCAGGAGCGTATCACTTCTACCAAGAAGGGTTCCATTACATCGGTTCAGGCTGTTTATGTGCCGGCCGATGACTTAACTGACCCGGCACCGGCCAATACCTTTGCGCATCTGGATGCAACGACCGTACTGGCGCGTTCCATTGCAGAGCTTGGTATTTATCCGGCGGTAGACCCGCTGGAGTCAACCTCGCGTATTCTTGATCCGCATATTGTGGGTGAGGAGCATTACAGAGTAGCAAGAAGCGTACAGGAGCTTCTTCAGAGATATAAGGAACTGCAGGATATTATCGCAATCCTTGGTATGGATGAGCTTTCCGAGGAGGATAAGCTTGTGGTAAACCGTGCAAGAAAGGTACAGAGATTCCTGTCACAGCCGTTCCATGTAGCGGAGCAGTTTACAGGACTTCCGGGTAAGTATGTACCGGTATCTGAGACGATCCGCGGTTTCCAGGAGATTCTGGACGGCAAGCATGATTCCATCCCTGAGAATTACTTCCTGAATGCCGGCAGTATTGACGATGTTGTAGAGCGCGCCGCTTCCGCATCCAAATAAGGAGGGCTTTGATGGCTGATAAAACATTTAATTTGCAGATCATCTCTCCGACCCGTGTGTTTTTTGATGAAGCTGTGGATATGGTAGAGATGAAGACCACAGAGGGTGAAATTGGTGTTCTGGCGGGACATATTCCGCTTACCACGATTCTCGAACCGGGTGTGCTGCGGATCAAAACCGACGGAAATGTCCGGGAAGCAGCTCTGCATGATGGCTTCGTTCAGATCCAGAAGGATAAAGTTACGGTGCTTGCAGAGTCCTGCGAGTGGCCGGATGAGATCGATGCCAATCGTGCCGAAAAGGCGAAGGAGCGTGCAGAACGCAGACTCACAAGCGGTTCGAAGGAAGTTGATATGGTGCGTGCGGAGCTGGCACTGAAGAAAGCGCTGATCCGTATCGACCTTGCCGGAAAGCACTAGCACATTTGACAGAAGTGGCTGTGTAGCTTGTGATATCATAGCGCAGGAGACCTTAAGAAGCTTCTTAAGAAATTTGTAAGAATTTCACCGGCATAATCGCTTAGAAATAACGAATATTTCATGTAATTATAGTTAAATAATTCATGCAACTAAAAAAATCACTGTAAATTCTATGAAATTTGCGGTGATTTTTTTTGTATTTTCTTGTGGTACGATTGAACCAGTGAAATTGACGAAAGGGGATCGGAATATGGCAGAGACAATATTACGGCTGCAGAATATCAGCAAGTATTATTATTCGGATACATCGGTAACGCAGGCACTGCGTAAGATCAATCTGGAATTTTCCATGAGTGAATTTGTGGCGATCACAGGAGAAAGCGGTGGCGGAAAGTCCACCCTGTTGAATATGATCAGCGGTATGGATACCTTTGATGAGGGAGAGATGTACTACCGTGGACAGCCAACGTTTCAGTACGATGATCAGGATTGGGAGGAGTATCGGCGTAATCAGATCGGATTTGTATTTCAGGATTACAGTCTGATCAATCATTATACCGCACTTGATAATGTTCTGGCGGCACTTGTGATTCAGGGAAAGGATCCGGCAGAATGCAAGGATGAAGCGATGGATTACCTCGAGCAGGTAGGTCTGACCGGGCAGGCAGCGCAGCGTGCTTCACAGCTTTCCAGTGGGCAGAAGCAGCGTCTTTCTATTGCAAGAGCACTTGCCAAGAATACGGACATTATCGTGGCAGACGAGCCGACCGGTAATCTGGACAGTGAGACCGGACAGCAGATCATGGAGATCCTGGAACGCCTGTCGCATCAGAAGCTTGTGATCATGGTGACGCATAACTATGATCAGGCGGCACCGTATGTGACACGCCGCATCCGTCTTCACGATGGAGAGGTAGTGACGGATGTTCCCGTGAATAAAAGGGATGAAAATGTGGATTCAGACCACCAAAATCCCCCCAAAAGTGAAAATAAAACCGGAAACAACGGAAAAGCCAAAAAGAAAAAGCAGAATATGGCACGTTTTTTCGCATTAAAAAATATTAAGATGCAGAAAGGAAGAGCGGGATTTTTCTTTGCCTTTTTCCTGATCACGGCAGTCGTATCCTTTCTGTTTATCGGAGAGCTGTTAGTCTATGCCGATGACCGCATCACAAAAGAGTACGACACCAGCGCATATCTCCAGAAGAATGATAAGCGTCTCTCTGTGCGGCATCCCGACAACAGTGTGCTGACAGAGAAGGACCGGGCGGCGATCGCCAGCGTCAAATATGTTGATCAGGTTGATCTTTGTGATTATGCCAATGATGTCAATTATTACATTGAGAAGGATAAGGATTATGAGGTGGCATATGGCAGCAAGGAAAGACTCATCAGTAATGTACAGGATGACTCCGATGAGGAGAACGACCAGGGAGTGCGGCTGTTAGACAAGTCGCATTTCATGAAATCCTCCACGGCGATCACCGGGGAGGATCTGTCAGCGGGACGTCTGCCAAAGGAGCGGAATGAGATCGTGCTTTATACTTCCGATTCCAGGAAGCTTAACAGTGAGATCACCTGTTATTTTTCTTCCGATAATCTTTGGAAGGAAGGCACCAGCTGTTACCAGAAGCTTAAAATTGTCGGTATTCTGAAGGACAATACTAAGCAGGTATATTTTCATCCGGAGCTTTGTGAGATGCTGACATACGGACTGGACCGGTTCGTTGTGTGGACGCAGTTTTGCTGGGATGCCCTGTATAATCAGTATAACGGAACTTTTAAGCCGGCGTATGTCGTGGTTGGCGATGGTCTGAAGAAGAATCAGGTGCGCGTCTCCGAAAATTATAAGATTCCATCGACCGGTTATGGACTCATTCCAAATGATTTAAAAAAGGCATTTGTGGGACAGGGATGTATTCATATTGAGCAGACAAAGAGCGGCATCGATGCGGAATTGAAGGATGCCATTGAGCAGAATATGAGTGCCGCTGGCTACGAAGAGGATTCGGAAGAGGAGTCTTCCGAAGATTCTGAAGATGGGGATAACGAAGATGGCATTAAGTTTGACATTGAGTATGTGGAGGATTTCAGCAAGCAGGGAGCAGACTTTATCGAGGTAAGTCCTGCTATTTACCGGAAGCTGAGAGACTATTACAATATTGGAACAACACAGGCGAGTGTGTACATTGCCAATTACAGCAAGACAGATAAAGTCATCAGTGCCTTGAAGGAGAAGGGATATGATGCCGTCAGCACACTCCGCGTCAGCAGCACAAGGTATATGCAGGATAAGGTTTACAAGCGTCTGGAGGTTATCGGAATTTCCTGCATGATCCTGATCATTCTGGCAATTCTTCAGATCCTGATCGTGCGCTCGATCCTCAAGATCAAGAAAAAGGATTACAGCGTACTCCGCTTTATGGGAATGCGCAGAAAGCAGTTATGCCGTATTACATATCAGGAAATGGGGGTTCATGGTATCGCGGCAGTTATCGTGACGCTGATCGTGATGCTGATCCTGCGTCAGGTGGGCGTCGCATTTATCAGGAATATGTTGTTCTATTACAGCATCATCGGCATCGTGGGATTCCTGGCATACAACATCATATTAATGCTTTTGACGGTATTTTTCTTTAATCGTACATTGCGGACCACGTAGTTTCCGGGCTCTGCCGGATCAGACGGCAGAGAGGAAGCAGCGGGGTGTGCATTAAAGGGGGAACGATATGGAGAAGGATAACAGAAAAAGAAAATGTTCCGATCTGCGGGAAGCGATGTTTTTCGCATTGCGCGATCTGAAATATCAAAAGAAACGAACATTTTTTATCGTGGTATTGTTTTTGACAATGGCAGGACTTTCTGCATTGTTTATCGGAGAACTGTTTGTTTATAAAGACGACCGTATTACAAGGAAATATGACACCTCGGCATTTCTGCAGAAAAACGACAGAAGGCTGTCGGTGCGCCGGGTGGATGGCTCCGGGCTTACAGAGAAGGATCGCAAACAGATTGAAAAGGTAAAATATGTGGAGGACGTGGATCTGTACGACTATGTCAATGATATTCAGTATGACGTATCGAAACGGATGAAGAATCCGTCCTACATGCGGTCTACTACCGGAATCACAGAGGACGATCTGGTCAAGGGAAGGATGCCCCAAAACAGGCTGGAGATTCTCGTATCCGCTGAGGATGCGAAGTTACTTGGAAAGAAGAAAACCTACTATTTTGCCTGTGAAAATATATGGCCAAAGGGAGAGAAGTGCTGGTTTAAGATGAAGGTGGTCGGTGTGTGTGACCGCGAGGGAAGCCGGCTGTATTTCGATCCTGAGTTCTGCCATATGCTATGTCCGGCACTGGATGGCTATAGCTACAAGATGGATTATGATCAGGATGTGATGTCAAGAAAGTATACCAAGAGCTTCTCCTTTTATCCGATCGTTTCCGATGATCTGAAGGGGCGTCATGTGAGAGTATCCAAGAATTATGTCATGGATGCATTTACCGGCTCCAATGGCGATCAGCTCAATGTCTATAGTGCATTTTCGGGTATGCGGCTTCCGTTTCATATTACGAAGACGGAGGGCGGAAGCGTGGTTTCTGTGGGTGAGACCGAGGATACAACGGAGGCACAGGTATACACCTTTAATAACGGTTATCTGGATGTCGATCTGGAGCTGATCGACCAGGGCGGTGAGTTTGTCGAGGTAAGTCAGGATCTGTTTGATGAGATATATCCGGAGCAGACGACGCAGGCAAGTGCTTATATTTCGCATTATACGAAGACAGCGAAGGTGATCAAAAAACTTCAGGAGATGGGATATGATGCAATTAGTACATATCAGGTCAGCGCGACCACATACATTGCGGGCAAGGTCATGAAGCGGTTATATATTATCTCGTTTTCCGTTGCGATCCTGATCATTCTGTCGTGCATGATGTACTTCCTGCTGCGTCAGATCATCCGCATGCAACAGGGACAGCTTCAGACACTCCGGTTTATGGGAATGCGGCAGCGCCCGCTGGAGCTGAATGTATACATACAGTTGATTCTTGTGGATGTGTCGGCATCGGTTGTGATGTTTGCGGCATCAGCTTTCTTGAGGCTGCGGAGTGCGACAGTTTACCGTATCTGGCAATATCAGAGTGTATGGAGTCTTTTATGGTTCTTTGTATATAATCTGGCGGTAGCCGTTGTGGCGACTGCCCTGACACTGATGCATTTTCGGTCATCGGAGGGATGGCAGAATGGAGGAAAGAGAAATGGTAAAAATAGATAAACTCGATAAATACTTTAATAAAGGAAGGTCCAACGAGAACCATGTGCTGAAGGAAGTCAGTCTGGAAATGGAAGAAAAGGGGCTCGTATGTATCCTTGGTGAAAGTGGATCGGGCAAGACCACACTGTTAAATACGATCGGTGGTCTGGACACATTTCGCAGCGGAACCATTACGGTAGACGATGTCGTCCTTAAGAAATATGAGCAGAAAAAGGTCGAGCGTCTCCGAAATCAGAAGTTCGGTTATATTTTCCAGAACTACTATCTGCTGCAGGATTACACGGTGGCATATAATGTCAAGCTGGCGTTAAACGTGTTTGATCTGACCGAGGAGCAGAAGGATGAACGTGTGGATTACGTGCTGGAAGCCCTTGGAATGGCGCGCTACAAAAAGAAACGCGTGTCGCAGCTTTCCGGTGGACAGCAGCAGCGCGTGTCGATCGCCAGAGCACTTGTGAAATCACCGGATATCATTCTTGCCGATGAGCCGACCGGTAACCTCGATGAGGAAAATACCCTCAACACCATGAGCATCCTCAAGAGCATTTCCAAGGAATGTCTTGTAATTTTAGTTTCTCATGAAAAAGCCATTGCAAAGTTTTTCGCCGATCGTATCATTGAGATCCGCGATGGTGAGATCGTAAAGGATTATGCCAATGATGCGAAGGGCGCATACCAGAAGATGGACGATGCCAACATTTATCTGAAAGATATGGAGCGGCAGGAGATCGACGATGAGTTTATCAATCTGTCCCTGTATCGCGAAATGCCGGATCCGGAGGAGATGCCGGAGCAGGAAAAGGGCAAGCTGCATATCAATCTGGCGTGGAAGGATGGAAAGCTTTATATCCAGACAGAGGACGATGTTGAGCTGATGCTGACCGGCGAGGAATCCGGCTGCGTGATGCTGGATGCGAACCGCCCGAAGCTGGATCAGAGCCAGGCAGAGGAGATAACCTATGATCTGCCGAAGATGAAGGCTGGGCGCAGTATGGGACTTCCGGCAAAGGAAATCTGGAAGCTTGCCTGCGAGAATATACGCATGCTCGGCAAAAAGCACAGGTTCATTGTAGGAATCCTTTTGGCGACCTCGGTGCTTCTGGTTATTGCACTGGCGGATTATATGATGCAGCACAATTTCGATCAGGAGGACGTTGTTACACAGGATTCCCATTATGTGACAGTTCAGCTAGAAGCGATCGAGGGAGATCAGGATATGCTGAATCAGCAGTTGAAGAAGTATTATCAGGAAACGCTCACCTCGAAGATACAATACAATGCATTACAGCAGGGAACACTGAACATCGGATACAACGGTTTCCGTCAGCTCAAGCGTGTCAATGCAAAGATCAATGATTTTTCTGCGGTAGATTACAGTGTGTTAAAGGAGGAGGATCTTGTATGCGGACGTCTTCCGAAGAATCGCAAGGAGATGGTCATTGACAAATGGCTGCTGTCAACATTCCAGAAGTCCGGAAATGTTGTCGCATCCCTTTATAACAATGAGGAATCCCTGCTTGGCCTGAAAGTTATGACGACAATCTCCAATCTTCAGATCGAGATCGTAGGAGTGTCCGATACGAAGGAGCCGACCGTTTACGTCAGCCCGTATGTGGCATTCTGCATGAACTACGGTGACAAAAAGATCATGACGGATGAGGAGCTTCGCGAGACTTATCCGGATGAGTACGGCGATGTCAAGCTTACGGGCAATCAGATTCTTGTCGATGAGGATAAATATAAGGACTATGAGTTTCAGGCACGGTGGTCGAGCGGTGAGATGATCACGGATCAGGCGGAGGAGACGCTGAACTTAGACAAGTGTAAGATCGTCGGTAAATGTCCGCTCGACAGCGGCGCGGAGTATGTTCTTCCGAAGGAGCGCTGTGAGGAGATCCGTATGCGGTATGTGCTTGATGCAAAGCAGTTCCAGGTATACACAGACGATGTGGAGGGAACGATCAAGTATTTCAAGAAGCACGGAGAGGATTACCGAAAATATTTTAAGGTCAAAGCGCAGAGTAATGCACAGCTGCAGATTGACAAGTATCTGGAAGAGCAGAAGGAAAGCGGTCTCAATGCAGGTTATATTGTGACAATTGCAGTTGCAGTATTGTCATTGATTATGATATATTTTACTATAAAGTCAAATGCAATGGCACGAAGCGAGGAACTGACGGTTTACCGGTTGATCGGAATTGCTCCGGGAAGCATTCTGAAGGCGTATATGCTGGAAATGATGATGATGACGGCATACACCTGTATCCCGGCGATCCTGATCACAAGCGGCGTGATCAAGTTTATCAGTTCGATCCCGTCTCTGCAGATCTATCTGCTGTTCCCGTGGTGGATGGCAGCGCTGCTGATCGTGGCAATGTTTGTTGTCAATATGATCGTCAGTGTACTTCCGGTCCGCAAGATTCTTCACACTCCACCGGCTCAGCTGGTACAGTAGAGGTAAGGGAGAGCATTGCATTTCAGATCATACAGACAGTGTGTGAATCGGCTTGATAGATACAGAACAGACACAGGCGGTGCATACTGTTTAGAAGAGGAGAATGACAATGCAGGTGTACTTTGCACCCTTAGAGAGCATTACCGGATATGTGTTCCGGAATGTGTATGAAACATATTACGGAGGGATTGACCGTTATTTTACGCCATTCATCACAGCGACGGACAGCAGACGGCTGCGCAACAAGGAGATGAGAGACATCCTGCCGGACAATAATTCGGTGGGATGTCTGATTCCTCAGATCATGAGCAACCGTGCGGAAGAGTTTCTGCGGGTTGCAGATCAGATGGCAGAGCTTGGCTATGACACGGTCAACTTAAATCTTGGCTGCCCGGCAAGAACCGTGGTGTCCAAGGGGAAAGGCTCCGGTTTTCTGGCAAGGACGGTGGCGCTGGACCGTTTTCTGCGGGAAATCTATGAGAAGTGTCCGCTTAAGATATCGATCAAGACAAGGCTTGGTGTTGATGATCCCGAGGAGTTTTTGGAGATCATCGATATTTATAATCAGTATCCGGTGGAGGAGCTGATCATTCATCCGCGAGTGCAGAAGGATTATTATAAGAATACGCCGAATCTTGATATGTTTGCAGAGGCAGTGAAGCGCTGTCGTATGCCGTTGTGCTATAATGGTGATATCTGTTCGGTGGAGGATTACGAGCGGATCCACACCCGTTTTCCGGAGGTCTCCCGCATTATGATCGGCAGGGGACTTTTGGCGCATCCGGAGCTGGCACTTGCGATCAAGGGAGAGCCGGTGACGGGGGATATTACCCGGATCGGGAAGTATGCCGATGCCGTATGCCGGGCGTACTGTGAGGCATATGGACCGGGGCAGCCGGTGCTTTTCAAGATGAAGGAGCTGTGGGGCTTTCTTGCGGACAGTATGCCGGATGGCAGAAAGCTTCGTAAAAGGATCCACAAAACACAGCGGTTAGACGGATATCAGCGGTTGATGCAGGAGGTTTTTCCGGAGGTATTCCGGGAGAGATAAGCAGGATGCGTATGTATATAATACGCACAAATACAAACGAAGTTTGTAAAATGAAAGTCGTCTGCAGCTGTCAGGGCAGTAAACGGCGGGATGACTACGACCAAGAGAAAGGTATGGGAAGGGATATGAAGAAAATAAAGCGATGGATGTGGGGATTACTTGCAGTTGTATTGGTGGCAGCTGGAGTGGCAGGCTATAAGAGCATTGGCATGAACCGGACCCGCAGCGCGGTGCAGTCGGCAAGGAAGGCATCACTGACTACAACGGCAAGGGCGGCTGATGCAACACCGGTTGAGCAGCATGGGGCACTCCATGTATCGGGAACCGATCTGATGGACAGCCGGAATGTGAAGTTTCGTCTGAAGGGCGTCAGCACACACGGTATTGCGTGGTTCCCACAGTATGTGAACAAGGAGGCATTCCGAACGCTTCGGGATAAGTTTGGCATCAATACGATCCGTCTTGCCATGTACACCAACAAGTCAGAGGGCTATGGTACAGAGGCTGTCAAGAAAGTGCAGGAGGGTGTGCGGTATGCCACAGAGCTTGGTATGTATGTGATCATTGACTGGCATGTGCTCAGCGAGGGCAACCCGAACAAGCATAAGGCGGAGGCTAAGAAGTTCTTTGCAAAGATGGCGAAGCAGTACGCCGGTCAGGACAATGTGATCTACGAGATCTGCAACGAGCCGAACGGCGCCGTCACCTGGAAGAAGCATATCAAGCCATATGCCAAGACCATTATCGGTACGATCCGAAAGTACAGCAAGAACGCCGTGATCGTTGTCGGAACACCGACCTGGTCGCAGGATGTGGATGTTGTGGCACAGAGTCCGCTCAGGAGTAAGAATGTGATGTATGCGCTTCATTTCTATGCAGCAACGCATAAGGAATGGATTCAGGATAAGCTCAAGAAAGCGCACAAAAAGGGACTCCCTGTAATGGTAACGGAGTTCAGCATCTGCGATGCATCCGGTAACGGCGCATTGGATAAGGCGTCTGCGCGCAAGTGGATGAAGCTTCTGGATAAGTACAATATCAGTTATACCGCATGGAGTCTGTGCAATAAGAATGAGTCATCTGCTCTGATCGAAAGCTCCTGCAATAAGACAAGCGGCTGGACGAGAAGCGATCTCTCGCCGGCAGGCAAGTGGTATTTTGATCAGACGAAATAAAGACAAAAAATGGAGGTCACCCGGGGGAAGTGGGTGACCTCTTTATAAAGGGGAAACAAATAAAAGATAATATGTAAAGTTAACTCTTCTATTACAAATTATAACAAATTACCGAAAAATGCAATACCTTTTTTGGAAATATTTTGTGAAATCAAATGGTAAATTTTAATAAATTATGACTTAATTGTAAAAATGAGTTGTGCAAATCTGATAGGGTATTATATAATATAAGAAACAGATGCTGAAAAACAGACATTTCAGTGGTTTCGACTGCATTGAAAATGTGAACAAAACAAATGCGCAAAGGAGCGCGGAAAGAGGTAACACAGGATGAGTTGGACGAGAGCGGAATTAAAGATCAGAGCGAAAGCGGCAGTGAAGATGTACTATTGGAAAATGGTACTGGTAGCATTTATTTTATCAATGATAGGCGGAGGGGCTTCCAGTGTCGGCAGCAGGTCTGCAAGCGATAACTCTGCAGGAAGCGGTGCAAGCTCCATGTTTGAAGGGATCAATATGCAGGTGGCAATGATCGCTGTGATCATTGTGCTTGTCGTCGTTGTGATCGCATTAGCTCTTAGTGTCTTTGTATTTAATGTTCTGGAGGTAGGCTGCAGGGGCTTTTTCAGCCGTAGTATGACAGAGGATCCGGAGCTTGGGCTGATCGCAGACGGATTTACGCAGAATTACTGGAACTGTGTGAAAACACAATTTCTGAAATCTCTGTTTATTGGATTATGGAGTCTTCTCTTTGTAATCCCGGGTGTGATCAAGGCATATGAGTACCGCATGGTGCCGTACCTTCTGGCGGAGCATCCGGAAATGAGCAGCGGAGAAATATTTGCAAGAAGCAAGGAAATGATGCAAGGCAATAAGTGGGATACCTTTGTGCTGGATATCTCCTTTGTCGGCTGGGTTCTGTTAAGCGGAATCACACTTGGTATTCTCTATATTTTCTGGGTGGGACCATATATCGCAGCTACGGATGCGGCGCTTTATCACAGAATCAGCGGCAAGGATACCTACGGCAACGGAGGTTATGGCAATTACGCCGGTTATGATCAGAACGGTTATACACAGAACGGTCAGGCACAGAATGGTTATGGGCAGAACGGCCAGGCACAGAATGATTATAACCGGAATAGTTATGGGCAGAACGGTCAGGCACAGAATGATTATAACCGGAATAGTTATGGGCAGAACGGTCAGGTACAGAATGATTATGAACAGAACGGTTATACCCGGAATAACCAGACGCAGGGCGGTTACGATCAGAACGGTTATGACCAGAATGGTCAGAATCCGACGAACGGCACATCAAACAGCGGTTATGACCAGAAGTACTTCTCGGATAATTAATTTGGGTGCGGCAGCTTTGAGCTGACCGATCAAACGAAGTATTTGGCATGGGGGTTTACGAAACGCTGTCCGGCAGAGAAGCTGTCGGTGACAGATGAAGGGGGGAGGCTATGAGCGGAGAACGAAAAAGTATTCGGAGAAGCCTGCTTTTGATGGTGACATTACCGACCGTGATCCTGACTGTATTTGTGTTGAGCATCGGAGTGCTGTTGTTTTATCATTTTTACAGTCAGAGCATCCGGGACGAGCTTGCTTCCACGACCACGATGATGGTCGATTGCCTGGATCTTACCGTGCGGGGTGATTATCAGTACGAGAACGGGATTTTGCTGAAGGGCAATATGAACATCACTGACTCCACGATGCTGTATAAGGTCAAGGAAAAGTCGGGCATTGATACTACTATATTCTGGGGAGGGACCCGTATCCTTACCACGGTTGAGGATCAATACGGTGTTTCTGCGGCAGGCACCAGCGCGGAGAAGAAAGTGACGGATGTGGTTCTCGGAGAAGGAAAGGATTATTATGCTGATCATGTCGATGTTGATGGGACGAAATACATCGGCTATTACAAGGCACTGGAGAATGACGGAAACAAACCGGTTGGAATGGTATTTGCCGGCAAGAAGCTGACACTTGTGTATCAGAAGATCCTGAGAACGCTGCTGGGCTTTGTCCTGTTTTCTTTGGTCGCAGTGCTGGTGGCGACGCTTTGCACCAGACAATATTCCTCCGGGGTGATCCGGGATATCAACACGATCAATCATTTTCTGCAGACGATATCGGAGGGTACGCTCGGGGAGACACTTGACGAGAGGATCCGCAACCGCAAGGATGAGCTTGGAGATATCGGAATATACGCCGATAAAATGCGGACGAATCTGCAGAAGCTGGTGGAAATGGATGCGCTGACAGCGTTATACAACCGCCGGAGCGGCAATCAAATGCTTGAGGTGCTGGTGGGACAGCGTGCAGAATACACAGCAGTGATGTGTGACATCGACTTTTTTAAGAAAGTCAACGATACTTACGGTCACGCGGCAGGAGACAGGGTGCTGACAACGATCTCTGCGCAGATCCGGGAAAATGTCGGTGAGGATGGCTTTGCAAGCCGCTGGGGCGGCGAGGAATTTCTTATAATTTATTGTATGAATCTGGAGGAGACAAGAAAACGAATCGACAAATTGCAGCAGACAATCAGGGATCTGCAGGTACGCTATGGAGACCAGACCATCCGGGTGACAATGACATTTGGCATGGGACAGAGTGATCCGGGAGAGTCCTATGAAAAGGTGATCAAGAGGGCAGACGAAAAGCTGTATGTTGGTAAAAACGGAGGACGCGATCAGATTGTGATGTAAGGCAGGATGGGAAAGGCAGGGATGAAAATGAAGCGATCATGGATATTGCTGCTTGCGGTTTGTATGCTGTTTACAGGCTGCGGCAGAAAGGCGGATAAGATCCGTTCGCTGGACGATCTGGAAGGAAAGACGATCGGTGTTCAGATGAAAACAACCGGAGATATTTATGCCAGTGATATCAAGAATGCCAAAACGAAGCAGTTTAACAAGGGCATTGATGCGGTCAAGGCTCTGCGCAAGGGTGTTGTTGATGCTGTGATGATCGATGATGCTCCGGCGAAGGTGTTTGCGGCCCAGTATAGTGATGTGAAGATCCTTGAGGAACCGTATGCGAAGGAAGAGTATGGCATCGCTGTCAATAAAAAAGAGACCGGTCTGCGTGACAAGATCAATGAGGCGCTGGAAAAGCTCGAGCAGAACGGAACACTTGCATCGATCCGGCAAGCATGGCTGCAGGAGGGTGAGCAGAAGACGGCGTATCAATGGCAAAAGAAAAAGCATTCCGGTGGCAAGCTGGTCATGGTGACAAATGCGGAGTTTCCTCCTTATGAAAGCAAAGATAACAAAGGAAATGTTGTCGGCATTGATGTGGATATTATGAAAGCTATCTGCGATATGCTTGATATGGATCTTGAGATAAATGATACAGCTTTCGATTCCATTCTGGCAAACGTTGAGCGTAAGATGGCAGATGTCGGCGTGGCAGGGATGACGATCACGGAGGAGCGCCGGAAACAGGTTGATTTTACGGATCCGTACACCACAGCGAAACAGGTTGTCATTGTACGTAAATAGTGCAGAGTTGCCGGAAGTTACCGAAATATTTCGGAAGTGACCACACAAGTAGAACACAATATACTGGAAATATATAACAATATATCTACATGGGTAGAAAGTCCTGCTTCGATTGGAAGTGGGACTTTTCGCATGTTATTCGTGAAATATGCACAGAAAACGGTAATATTTTCTTGAAAAATTCACAAAATGCAGGTTGACAAATTAGAGCGGTGTTACTATAATTGTTAATAACGTGTAACAATTATGTAATATTTTGATAGACATAGAACTTTATACAGAATAAGGAAGACATAGAATTAAGAAGTACGATTTACAGAAAGGATTTTGGATATGTTAAAGTCGAGAAGATTTAAAAGGAAAGCAGTTTGTCTGGGACTTACAGCAACACTGATCGCAGGGTTTGCCGTAACGTTTGTCGTTCCTACAGCAGCGAATATCTGTCGTGAACTGAATATGGCAGGAATCTCTCTTTCTCTGGACAAGTTTTCATCTAATAATAAGGATTCTATTATAAATTCATCGGTTTCACAGCCGGCACAGACAGCGACGGAGGCTTCCGTATCTGCAACACCGGAGGCAACCACAGAGGCAACGGCGGAGCCGGTCAAGAAGAAAGCACCGAAGAAGAATGATCAGCCAAAGCGTGTGGACAAGGGGCTAGTGACAGATATGGATGTCAAGGCAATCTCTACAGCAAGTGACTATGTACATGTGCGTAGAAAGCCAAACACCCACAGTAAGATCGTCGGCAGACTTTACAAGGGCTGTTCCGCAGATGTATTAAAGACCAAGAACGGCTGGGCAAAGATCCGTTCCGGCAATGTAACCGGTTATATTAAGAAGAGTTATCTTGCGATCGGTGATGATGCGAAGAAGATGATCGGTAAGTATGGACAGAAATATGTTCGTGTTAAGACATCTGTTGTCACATTGAATGTTCGTAAGAAAGCAGATATCAAGTCAAAAATTTTAACACAGATTCCAATTGAAGAAAATTATGATGTGATCAAGTCAACCGATCACTGGTACAAGATCGAGATTGATGGAGATACCAAGGGTTATGTTCGTAAAGAGTATGTTACTCTTCATGTAAGATTCAAGCATGCAAAGTCCATGGCTGAGATCAAAGCAGAGCATCGCAGAAAGCTGGCTGCGAAGAGAGCACAGAGACAGAGACTTGCCGCTCTTGCCGCTTCCCGTTCTACCAGAAGTGCAAGCAGCAGTTCATCATCAAGAAGCAGCTCAAGCAGACGTTCCACTTCATCAAGAAGCAGCTACAGCTCACGGAGGAGCTCAAGCAGCTCATCATCAAGCAGTAGTTCAAGCTCATCAAGTACGGCATCAGCAAGTGGATCAACAGGATCAGATATCGCAAGCTATGCACAGAAGTTTGTCGGCAATCCATACAGATGGGGTGGTACAAGTTTGACAAACGGTGCTGACTGCTCCGGATTTACCATGACGATCTATGGTCAGTATGGTTACTCCCTTCCACATTCCTCAGCAGCACAGGCTGGATGCGGAAGAAGCGTAAGTCTTTCCAACGTACAGCCGGGCGACCTGATCTTCTACAAGCACGGCGGACGTGTTGGTCATGTGGCAATGTATATCGGTGGTGGACGTGTTGTTCATGCACAGTCAGCCCGTACCGGCATCACAACCTCCAGCATGTATTACAACCAGCCGGCATGTGCAAGACGAATTGTAGGCTAAATTGACAAAATGAAATAGATATGCTATATTTTATTTATACAACGGCGTAGTTTTCTAGGAAACTATGCCGTTTTGCTCGTTTATACACAAATAAATTAAGCAAAGTACCAAAAACAGGACAGAGAAGGACGGGGAGGTACCGGAATATGAAAAAGAACGAACTAGACCATATTGATTTTGAGATCTTAAAGATGCTTCAGGCAAATGCCAGGATTCCGCTCAAGGAGATCGCCGCAAAGGTATATTTGTCTTCACCGGCAGTATCTGCCCGGATCGAGACTCTGGTAAATAAAGGATATATTGAAGGGTTTCATGCGCAGATCAATCCGGAGGTGATGGGATATCACATCAAAGCGTTTATCAATCTTGAGGTGATACCGCAGGATAAGAAGAAGTTTTATCCATATATTAAGGAGTGTAAGAATGTTGTGGAGTGCAATTGTGTGACCGGAGATTATTCGATGCTTCTGGAGGTATTGTTTCAGAGCACCTCGGAGCTGGATCAGTTTATTGGCGAGCTCCAGGAGTACGGCAGGACGAATACACTGATCGTCTTCTCGACATCGGTAGAGCATCGTGGTGTGATCATAGAATAAATAACAGGATTTTCAATGCATTGTCCGGAGATACCGGGAGAAGCAGAAGCCGGAGATAAGCGTTGATTTTTCCAGATAATCATATATAATATGATGTAGGATTACGAGATTGCTTTGCAATGAAGCAATCCACAGTATCAGTTGGATTCAAAAGGATTCAGGGAGGTAATGAATATGGCATTTTTTGACAGTATGAAGGAAACTCTGACTACCGCAGGCAGAGATGTAAGTCAGAAGGCGAAGGAAGTATCCGGTGTAGCGAAGCTCAAGCTCGATATCAAATCCAAAGAGGATGCACTGAATAAAGAGTACATTGCACTCGGAAAGCGTTACTACGATATGCAGAAGGAAGGCGAGATCGCTGATGAGCAGATCGCCAATGTCAGCTCACTTTTAAGTGAGATCGCTGATCTGAAGGACGAGGTTGTCCGGATGCAGGGCGGAGCATGCTGCCCACACTGTGGTGCAGTAATCCCGGAGGGAGCCGCATTCTGCAGCAAATGCGGGGCAAAGATGTAAGTGCGCGAAGGCAAAAGTGAACATAGTGATCAGCCAGATATCGGTGCTTGCACTAGGGAACTGGCTGGTCGCTATGTGAACGCGCCCGCGAGTGAGGAAAAGCGAAGCTTTTTCGAACCTTTTGCCGGAGCGCTGTAATAATTTTATAATGTAGATGAAAACCATCTGTGGATCTGTTTCAAGATTCCCGGATGGTTTTTGTTATTTTATTTCAAATAAACAGCAGTCATAAAATGTCTGTTTATGGGAATACTAACCATGCGAAATAATTCGAAATGATTAAAGTGCTTTTGCACAGAGCGTAGAAAGGTATGGTTAGAGACATGAATAATAGAAAAATAGCAATTATCGGTTGTGGGTATGTAGGAGCAGCAACAGCATTTACGATCATGCAGAGCGGACTGTTTTCGGAGATGGTCCTCTTGGATGTGGACCGCAAGAAGGCGGAGGGCGAGGCAATGGATATCATGCACGGTATGCCGTTTGCCATGCCGACCAAAATTCATGCCGGAGATTATGATGATATTGCAGACAGTGCGATCATCGTTGTGACAGCGGGCTGCAATCAGCGTCCGGAGGAGTCGAGACTCGATCTTGTACACAAAAATATCGAGATATTCCGTCAGATCATGGGTGAGATTGCGGCAAGAGACGTCGAGGGAATCCTTTTGATCGTATCTAATCCGGTCGATATTCTTACCTATGCCGCATGGAAATTCTCGGGATTGCCGAGACATCGTGTGATCGGTTCGGGAACCGTGCTGGACACGGCGCGCCTGAAATGTATGCTGGGTGGCGAGCTTGGTGTGGATGCGCGAAGTGTGCATGCGTTTATCATTGGAGAGCATGGGGACAGCGAGCTTGCGGTGTTCAGTAGTGCCAATGTGTCCGGAATTGATCTGAGGGACTTCTATGACATGTGTCAGCCGGACGAGTATCAGAAGGATACGGAGAGGATCTACGATCAGGTAAAGGACAGTGCATATAAGATCATTGAGAGTAAGAAAGCCACATACTTTGGCGTGGCAATGGCGGTTTGCCGTATCTGTGAATGCATCATGAGAAATGAGCATTCGATCCTGACCGTGTCCGGCGTGGTGGAGGGACAGTATGGAGCCAGCGATATGGCGTTAAGCCTGCCATGTATTGTCGGAGCCGGGGGTCTGGAGCAGATCATTCAGATTGAGCTTGATGAAAAAGAGGACGAGCAGCTTCAGGAGTCGATCCGTGTGCTGAGCCAGGTGTTGGATGAGTGTATGTAAAGCATTATGATGCCGGGGCAGGGGTGAAAGGGGAGCTCTGGTGAAAACTATGTTTCTGTGCATTTTCGTGTAAAGTTCATCAATTATATATCTATTTTATCGGATTTGCAACAGAAATTTTTGAGAGAGGGTTGACATAATTCTCCCAAAGAGTATAATCATATTCAAATAATATAATTCTCAAATTGAGAATTATATTTTAAGAAGGAGGAATGATCGGTGGAAGTACGGGATCAAAATGGATTAACAGAAGCGGAGTTTATTCGGCAGTATGATCCGAACCGCTATGAGAAGCCGGCTGTTACGGTGGATATGCTGATCTTTACCGTGAATCCGGAGAAGGACGATTCGCTGGAGCTTTTGATGATCGAGAGGGGAGGTCATCCGTTTCTTGGTAAGTGGGCGATCCCCGGCGGCTTTGTGGAGATGGAGGAGTCTCTGGAGGAAGCGGCGGCAAGAGAGCTGAAGGAAGAGACGGATCTCTCGGATATTTATATGGAGCAGCTTTATACGTTTGGCGATGTCGGGAGAGATCCGCGGATGCGCGTGATCTCTGTGGCATATATGGCGCTGGTGCCGAAGGCGAAGCTTCATCCGGTGGCGGGCGATGACGCTGCGAAGGTGAAGTGGTTTACCGTGAAGCCGGGTGCGGATGATCGTCTTACACTTCTTTCGGAGGATGTGTGCCTGTCGGAGGAGGACATTGCGTTTGATCATGAGAAGGTGATCAAGACGGCACTGCAGAGACTGAAGAATAAGGTGGAGTATACCGACATTGCATTTGAGTTGGCGGGCGAGGAGTTTACGCTGACGCATCTGCAGTCCATTTATGAATCGGTCTTGGGGAGACAGCTTCACAAGCCGAACTTCCGCCGATGGATCGTTGACCGCGTGGAAAAGACCGGGGGAATGGACACGAAAAGCTCGGGGCGCCCGTCCTGTCTGTACCGCAAAAAGAGCGGGGAATGGGAGCATCGATTCTGATGGAACCTGACAAATCGGTGAATCGAAGCATTGGCTCTGATAGAGCGTGATCAACCGGTGAATCGAAGCCTCGGCTCTGATAGAGCGTGATCAACCGGAACAGGAGTCGGGTATGGCATTGTCTGTGGCAGCAGGCTTGCAGACAGGGAAAGGATGGTTGGATTAATATGGCGAAAGTATTAGTAGTTGTGGATATGCAGAATGATTTTATTTCCGGAAGTCTCGGCACGAAGGAGGCGCAGGCAATCGTGCCGGCCGTAGTGGAGAAGATCCGGAAATATCAGGACAACGGAGATGTGGTCTTGTATACATACGATACGCATGGCGAGGATTATCCGGAGACGCAGGAGGGACGTAATCTTCCGGTGAAGCATTGTATCCGTGGAACCTGGGGATGGCAGCTTGCAGACGAGATCGCGGAGCTTGCAGAAGGTGCGGATACTTATGAAAAGCCGACCTTTGGCAGCAGAGAGCTGATGCAGGATCTGGCAGAGCTGAACCCGGAAGCAATTGAATTTATCGGACTTTGTACGGATATCTGTGTGGTATCCAATGTGCTTGGAACAAAGGCGTGGCTGCCGGAAACACCTTTGACGGTCGACAGCAGATGCTGTGCAGGCGTGACGCCGGAGAGTCATGAGACGGCACTGGCAACAATGCGGTCCTGTCAGGTAAATGTTATTTAAGAGGATGATACAAGGGTCAGATATTTTTGCCCCCAATATCATAGGATAAGAACATAATATAATAATGTTTTAGTTTGGTGCTGGAGAGAGAAAGGTCGTGATGACAATGAAGCAGTTTGATAAACGTAATTTAACGATGGTCATGGACTTTTATGAGCTGACCATGAGTAATGGATATTTCAGAGAGCAGGACAGAGATGCAAGAGTGGCATTCGATGTATTTTACCGGAAGAATCCGGACGGCGGCGGATATTCTATTTTCGCCGGACTTGAGCAGATCATCGAGTATATTCAGGATCTTCATTTTGATGACGATGACATTGCATATCTGCGTGAGCAGAAGATCTTCGAGGAGGATTTTCTGGAATATTTACGGAATTTCAAATTTGAGGGAGATCTGTATGCATTTCCGGAGGGGACGATCATGTACCCGAATGAACCGGTTCTGACGATCGTTGCGCCGCTCATTGATGCACAGCTTGTGGAGACGGCAGTGCTTTTACAGGTCAATCACCAGTCTCTTGTCGCAACAAAGGCAAGCCGTATCGTACGGGCGGCACAGGGAAGAGTCGTGTCTGATTTCGGTGCGAGACGTGCGCACAACATGGACGCAGCCGTGTATGGCGCAAGAGCAGCTTACATTGGCGGTGTAAACGGAACAGCAACCGTGCTTTCCGGCGAGATGTTCGGCATCCCGGTAGGCGGCACGATGGCGCACAGCTGGGTTATGTATTATGAGGATGAATATACCGCTTTTAAAAAGTATGCAGAGACTTATCCGGACGGCACCGTACTTCTCATCGATACATACGATGTCTTAAAGAGCGGTGTACCGAATGCGATCCGAATCGCCAAAGAAGTGTTAGAGCCGATGGGCAAACGTCTGAAGGGAGTCCGCATCGACAGCGGTGACCTTGCGTATCTTTCCAAGAAAACAAGAAAGATGTTAGATGACGCCGGACTTACGGACTGCCAGATCGTGGCATCCAACAGTCTCGATGAGTACACGATCTCTTCCCTGATCGATCAGGGCGGCTGCATTGACAGCTTTGGTGTGGGCGAGCGTCTGATCACCTCCAAGAGTGAGCCGGTTTTTGGTGCTGTTTACAAGATCTCTGCCGTGAAGCGTGACGGCGTGTACCAGCCGAGGATCAAGGTGTCTGAGAATGTGGAAAAGATCACGAATCCGGGACTTAAGAAGGTGTACCGAATCTATGATGAGACGGGGAAGGCTGTGGCAGATCTGATCGGTAAATACGACGAAGAAATCGACCTTTCAAAGCCGTTCCGCTATGTGGATCCGGTTGCTCCGTGGCGCCAGCGAACCTTTGACAACTGCACCGGAAAGGAGCTTCAGGTGCCGATCTTTAAGGACGGAAAGCTGGTTTATGAACAGCCGTCTCTGGAGGAGATCCGTTCCTATGTGAATCAGCAGATGAAGGAAGAAATGTGGCTTGAGGAGCAGCGTTTCGAGAATCCGCATGTGCATTATCTTGATATGACACCGAACTATTATGATATGAAGATGGAGCTTCTCTATAAGATGCAGAAATAGAAAATTGCATATTGGTGACGCCGGCATATGACCGGAATGGAACGAGTGGCAAATTAACACAGTCAAATTCGATCATGGCAGATAGTGGAAGAATGCTGCAGATTGGACAAGCGGCAAATTAACACAGTCAAATTTCCCGGAACGGTTGACAAATCGGGGGAGGAATACTAAAGTAAATAAGATAGGGTAATTAGAATTTTAGGAAAAGAGGGACAGTAGATGGCAGAGAAAAAGAGATTTTATCTGACAACCGCGATCGCGTATACGTCAGGAAAACCGCATATCGGTAACACATACGAAGCCGTTCTGGCAGACAGTATCGTGCGCTTCAAGAGACAGCAGGGATACGATGTACGCTTCCAGACAGGAACGGACGAGCATGGTCAGAAGATCGAGCTTAAGGCAGAGGAAGCAGGAGTTACACCGAAGAAGTTCGTAGATGATGTCTCAGGACAGATTAAATCAATCTGGGATCTGATGAATACGTCTTATGACCGTTTTATCCGTACCACGGATGAGGATCATGAGAAGCAGGTACAGAAGATCTTCAAGAAGCTTTATGATCAGGGCGATATTTACAAGGGATTTTACGAAGGCATGTACTGTACACCTTGCGAGTCCTTCTTTACACAGTCTCAGCTGGTAGATGGCAAGTGTCCGGACTGCGGACGTCCGTGCCAGCCGGCAAAGGAGGAGGCATACTTCCTGAAGCTCAGCAAGTACGCTGACCGCCTGATCGAGCATATCAATACACATCCGGAGTTTATCCAGCCGGAGTCACGTAAGAACGAGATGATGAACAACTTCCTTCTTCCGGGACTGCAGGATCTCTGTGTATCCAGAACCTCTTTTAAGTGGGGAATCCCGGTAGATTTTGATCCGGATCATGTCGTATATGTATGGCTGGATGCACTCAGCAACTATATCACAGGACTTGGCTATGACGTAGACGGTGACAACCGCCTTGATGAGAACGGCGAAGATCTTTATAAGAAGTTCTGGCCGGCAGACCTTCACCTGATCGGAAAAGATATCATCCGTTTCCATACGATTTACTGGCCGATCATCCTCATGGCACTTGGTGAGCCGCTTCCGAAGCAGGTATTTGGTCATCCATGGCTGCTGCAGGGCGAAGGCAAGATGAGTAAGTCCAAAGGAAACGTAATCTATGCGGACGATCTTGTAGATATGTTTGGCGTAGATGCTGTCCGTTATTTCGTACTTCATGAGATGCCATTCGAGAACGATGGTGTTATCACATGGGAACTCATGGTAGAGCGTATGAATTCCGACCTTGCCAATACACTTGGTAACCTTGTAAACCGTACGATCTCCATGACCAATAAATACCTTGGCGGTGTTGCTGAGGACAAGGGTGTTGCCGAGCCGGTTGACGACGATCTTAAGGCTGTCATTCTTGCAGCACCGAAGAAGGTTGAGGAGAAGATGGATAAGCTTCGTGTGGCTGATGCGATCACAGAAGTATTTACAATCTTCAAGAGATGTAACAAATATATCGACGAGACAGAGCCTTGGATCCTTGGAAAGGACGAGGCAAAGAAGGATCGTCTCTCTACCGTACTCTACAATCTGTTAGAGAGCATTACTATCGGCGCAAGCCTGTTGGAAGCATTTATGCCGGATACCACAGACCGTATCCTTGCACAGATCGGTGCCACAAAGCGTCCACTGGAGGAGATGGATCATTTCGGTGGTTATGTCAATGGCACAAAGGTAACCGACAAGCCGGAGATTTTGTTTGCCCGTCTTGACATGGACGAGGTAAAGGCAAAGGCTGAGGAGATCCAGAAGGCTCAGGCTGTCGCAAACGGCAGTGCTGCAGAGACCGAGGAAAACGTCATCGACATCGAGGCAAAGCCGGAGATCACATTCGACGATTTCACAAAGATGCAGTTTCAGGTTGGTGAGATCATCGCCTGTGAGGAAGTCAAGAAGTCCAAGAAACTTCTGTGCTCCCAGGTGCGTATCGGCAGTGAGGTAAAGCAGATCGTATCCGGAATCAAACAGCATTATTCCGCAGAGGAAATGGTTGGCAAGAAGGTTATGGTTCTCGTCAACTTAAAGCCGGCGAAGCTCGCAGGCGTTCTGTCTGAGGGAATGCTGCTTTGCGCAGAGGATGCCGACGGCAATCTCGCACTGGTAACACCGGAGAAGAATATGCCGGCAGGCGCAGAGATCTGCTAGAGATTTAGAACGAATAGATTCGTTTGTTGAAATACAGATGAAATCAGAAGCCCCTTACCGGGATGGTGAGGGGCTTTTGTGCGCCGTTGAGGGGCTTTTCAAACCGATCTTTACGAAATATTTTCCGAAAATGTCGCGATAAATATCATAAAAATTGGATCAATGCCTTGCATTATACAAAAAATTTCTAAGCAATAACAAATATAATCAAAAAAGTCTTGCGTTATAAGATATGTTGGAAGATAATTATCATAAAGATAATAATTCAGGCGGAAAGGATAGCTACAAAAATGAAAATAAAGCAAATACAAACATATTTAGATGATTTATGGAATCATATGAAACAAAAATATAAAAGGAAATTGTGGGAAAAATCCGTAAAGAAAGCATGCAATGATATCGGAATCAGTTCTGATTCCTTTGCTTATAAAATTCTTAAACTAAACTCGATAGAGAGATGTTATCTGCTTCTAGATGATTGTATTATAGATACGTTTTACTATGATTTTATGATTGTATTTTTTGTGGAATTATTTGATTTTTTTGATATTGAATTTATTTTTCGATTGGCTAATAGCATTTTAGAAAATTGGTTTAATTATGCTCAAAATATACATTTAAATATTAATGAGCAATTTGTATGGGAAAAGTTAAAAGAAATTTTGGGTGATCGAGAAAAATTGTATCGGGCGTATTTTAAGAGATATAATGATTTAAGTGGTAAAGACACTGTGCGGGTTCGTTATCCTCAAAATGGTCAAAATTGGGTTGAATGGGTTGGAAATAACTATATTGACATAAAGGTTGATTTGGAAAAAGGCGTTGATTTAGGATTTTGTAGAATGGGATGTTTCTATACTTTAGTAAGGGATGATAAGAAAAAAATATTAAAAGTTGCATACAAAAAACATTACAAAGAAGTACTTGTATTCGACCCTGAATATCTTGATGAGATTCAGAAAAATAACATTCTATGGCTGTATTAGGGGTTGCGGATTGTGTGAAGTTTAAAGATATGCTTTTTGATTGAAATCCAGTTTTAAAACTGGATGGTAGAGTACGTGGAAGATATGACTGATGATAGCTGGAAACCATTAGAAGAGGAATAGCAGGAGCAGAATATAATCAAATTAGCTTAAGGAAGAAAGGAAATAGCATGATATATACAGATCAGCAATTGGTAAAAAAGATTCGAAAAATGATAGTTGACTTTGAAGATGAGGTTGTTGAATTCAAGGAAGCACGTACAAATTATTCGTTTAAAGATATTGGAAAATATTTTTCGGCGTTAGGTAATGAAGCAAATATACGTGGCTTGAAAGAAGCCTGGCTAATTTTTGGAGTGACAAATAATAAAGAAATAGTGGGTTCTGCTTATCGTCAGGATGGAAATCTTCAGCATCTAAAAAAAGAGATTGTTGGAGGGACAAATGAAAGAGCTACTTTTATGGAAATATATGAATTAATTATGGATGGACATCGTATAGTAGCTTTTCAGATACCTCCTGCAACAAGAGGAATTCCAACTACTTGGAATGGGGCTGCTTATGCAAGAGAGGACGAGAGTACATGTCCTCTTCCTATGGATAAGGTTGATTTAATAAGGAGCCAGGTAGGAATAGATTGGTCTAAAGAGATAGTGGAAGGTGCTACATTTGAAGATTTAGATCCGGAAGCTGTTTCTTATGCGAGAAAACTTTTTATAAGAAAGCAGAATGCATCTAAAAAGTCAACAGATATGCTGTTAAAGATGAGTGATATTGAGATGTTGAATAAGGCAGGAATTCTGATTAAGGGAAGGATAACTAATACTGCTTTGATTTTATTGGGCAAGGAAGAATCGTCATACCTTTTTGATGGATTTATACCTAGAATCACATGGACTTTATATAATGGAAATGGAACAGTGAAAGCATATGAGCATTTTGATATGCCATTACTACTAGCAGTTGATAAGGTTTATTCGAAGATTCGAAACGAAAAGTATAGATATATTGCTGGACAGCAAACATTGTTTCCGGATGAAACTTATCAATATGAAGCGGATGTTGTAAAAGAGGTTTTGAACAATTGTATTGCTCATTCCAATTATCAGTTACGTGGGAAAATTAATTTAGAAGAATTTGAAGATCGACTAGTTTTTATTAATGAAGGAAATTTTATTCCAGAAACTGTAGAAAAAACTTTGGAAGAGGGTTATAAACCACCATATTATAGAAATACTTTTTTGTGCAAGGCGATGGTAAACTTATATATGATTGATACAAATTCCATGGGAATTCCTATGATGTATCAGATTCAAAAAGAAAAATGTTTTCCATTACCAACCTATGACTTGAGTGATCCTAACCGGGTGAAAGTTTCACTTTATGGAAAGATATTAGATAAAAATTATACTCAACTGTTACATGCAAACGCCGACTTGGATTTATCGACTGTGTTTTTGCTTGATAAAGTACAGAAGAAAGAGGTTATTTCAAAAGAAAGTTTTGCACAGTTAAAGAAACGAAAATTGGTAGAAGGAAGATATCCTAATATTTATGTTTCGTATAAGGTTGCTAATATTGTAGGACAACAGACGGAGTATGTTAGAAACAAAGGATTAAAAAATGATGTGTACAAACAATTAATAATTAATGCATTAGATACAATGGGGAGAGCTAGTGCTGGCGAGCTGAAGGAGGTTCTGTCAGGATCATTGTCTGCCGTTTTGAACGATAAGCAACAGTCCAAGAAAGTATCTAATATTCTTCAGGCTATGAAGCGAGAAGGTATTGCGGATGTTGACGGCGTTGGACATGCTGCAAGATGGTATTTGAAAAAATAAATGTTTGAACTAATTTAGCTAAAGAAAAACGATTTAGTTTAAGTGCTTAACAAAGAATGCCGAAAAATAAGGACTTTTCTAAGGACTAATAAATGTAATTAGCTTAAAATTAGTCTAAGATAGTTCAAAATTAGTCCAAGATGGAATATTTAGTTTGCATTGCTGGACAAATTGCAGAAAGTGGAGAAGAAATTATAAAGAGAACAGTTTACACTATCTGGCAATATATATTTTCTAAAAATTTAATTTTTTTGGATTTTTGAGTGGTAAACGGTTTTAGTACATACATGATAGAAACCCCTCAGGCAGAGAGGGGCTTTATATGAATCGCAATATGATGCCATAGCAGCGTCATTGCTATCTGCATCTGACCCTTGCCCTTGCATCATATGGTTGTTATTTATTTTTCGAAACAAATACAATCTTATCCTGCGACCAGAAATTCGTTTCAAATTCCAATGTGATCTTTTTGGAGTTCTTGGGAATTTCGTAGTAAACAGCGCCGGTCGCCTTATTGCCCGGGGAGATTGTGGCGTCAATTTCATCGTCCGCAACGGCGTATGCAGCATCGGCAGCATATCCATCGGCGTAGCAGTTCCACGATGTCATGCTGGAGATGGTCTGATCGGTGTCCCCCTTGTTTTCAAATTCAAACTCCATGCGGTAATAGATGTGTCCCTTTTTCGGCTGCATGAATTGATTCTTGCATTTGTACTTTTTTGCCGAAATAAAGGTGATCTTTAAATCCGGTGTCTCGACGATATCGCCGACGTGAAATTTGTTTTTCTTTTTGGATTTTTTGCTGCTTGTGCCGGTTGATTTGGTTGTGCCGGAGGAAGAAACTTCTCCGGTTTTCTTTGGTTCGTCCGAGTCGTTTCCGCCGGCGAGACTGCCGATGACAACGATTGTGATCAGAACGATAACGACCCATTTCCATTTTCCTTTCATTGTATGTACCTCCTTATTTTGAGCTTTCGGAAATCCAACTGATGCCACGGATTGCTTCCGGTGAATTGATCCTGAGCAAAACAGTTGTCTCCACTTTAGTTTAAAGAGGTAGGTTATAAAAGGCGTCCGCCCGTGAGCGGAATATCGGTGCTGCTATTCGCCGCCGAGAAAAAAGACAAGCGAGAACATGAGGATACAATAAATGAAAAGATATACCACGGTTAAGATCCAGTGCAGCGCGCGGCTTCGCTGCATGAATGCAAGATGATCGCGGACATGACAGTAATTGCCGAGGAAGTAAACAATTCCGATCAGCATCAGAAATGCGCCTGCGCGGTTTACGAACAGCGGATAGCCCGTCATACTGGAGCCGTTCGATGCCGTTGTGGTCATGGAACGGCAAAGCCAGAAAATAAACAGGTATCCCCAAACGGCAGTGAGCATTTTCCAGATAACGCCGGAACGGAAACCAACCGGAAGCTTTTCGCGATAGGAATAAAAATGTTTTGTGAAAATATTGCCGGAGGAATCAGAATCATTGTCAACGGATTTTGCAGTTTCCGTGGTTGTCTGTACCATATTTGGGTCAGTGTATTTCAAAAGTTCTGCACGCAGAGCGGCAGCATCCGGATAACGCTCGGAACGGTCCAGGGCAATGCATTTCCGGATCACCGGTTCCAGAGGACCGTGATACAGACCGCTGTCCGGGTAATCTTCCGTCAGAAGATAATACATGGTGACACCAAGGGCATAAAGGTCGGTGCGCGGATCGGACTGCCCGAAGCCATATTGCTCCGGTGCCGCAAATTTCCTGGTACCCATCAGTCGTGTGTCCTCAATTTGGGACTGATCAAATTCCTTGGCGGCGTTAAAGTCGATCAGTTTTACAACGCCGTCATTACTGATCATAATATTGGATGGCTTGATGTCGCGGTGGACGATAGGCGGCTGCCGGGGGCTGATATCAAAGTCGTATGTTTACGATATTCTGGGTGGCGTCAAGACAAATCCATCCCGGGATATTGTGTTGATCCTGTGCATTGCTGCCGGGATGGATCGAAAGCTGGTCAGACGCGTGCTGGAAAATTACGGACATCGCGATCTATATGTGAAGGATACCAGAGATATCATTATTGCGACCTATATCAATAATCAGATCTATGATCTGGACCGGCTCAACGATGAGTTGTTCCGGTATGGACTTGCGACATTAAATGGGCAAAGCTGATCACAGTGCTTTCTTATCGTTCAGATATTTTAATACAATGCTGCGGATGTCTTCTGCAGCGGCATTTGCCAGTGCATTTTTCTTCTCAGACATCGTTTTTTCAAAGAAAATCGAAATAATCTCACTGACAATTTCTGTATCTGATTTATAGGCAATTTTCTTGGAAATAGGGTCTTCTTCCAACAGGGTAGATCGGAAAACACTGCCATTGGGAGTGTGTCCAACCAAAAGTTTCTTCATGTATTCGTTCGCGGTTACGCGGCGCGTCAGCGTGGAAAGTGAGCGGTTCGGCAGAACCTCGTTTCGGCTGGTCAGAGTCATATACAGCGTATATTCGTCCTTACGTCCGATAATGGAATATGTTCTTTTCTCGCGGCGGGCCACTACAGTGTTGCTTGCCTGCTTACAGCATTCGCAAAGCTCATCGCGCATTCTTTCAGTGATAGGCAGTTTCTTGTCTGCCATGGAAAGCTCTAAATAATAATTTATCATAATTAGGTATATCCTTTCTCGTAAATATTCTGAATCATATTTGCTCTGTCATGAGAGCTCAGGGGGTGTCATTTTTCTTGTAAAAACATGACAGGTGCTTTAGGGAAAGTATAACACATTATGGGAGAGAGTGACAAGTGAAAGTGTGGTGAAGAATAGAATGCTTGAATTATTATTGTAATCTATATGAGAAGAAATTTTTCCGCAGAAAGAATGCTTTTTTGGTTGACATCAATAAAATATGAGCTGACAAAACATCTTAATATCGTTATCGGAATACTTGAATATATTAATTTCATATGTTATACTGTAGCCAGATGAAAATGATGAGAGTTTTCATGGTGTACAAAACCCCCGATAGCGGCAACTATCGGGGGTTTCTTTTCCTTTTTGGAGAGGGAGGCTTAATCCCTAGGCTGGCTACCTATCCTCTCTGTTCAACCATTTGCATATGTAGAAAGCAACTACACTTGCCAAGACAGAGATTAAAAATGATGAGAGTATGTCCATGATGCTCACCCCCTTCCTCTACCTGTCTAGGGGCGGTAGCCTATTAACTATATCAAACAAACTTAATATAATCAAATCGGGTAGTAATGCACGATAGTGTAAACTGTTTTTCGGAAAAATATGAGCAGACCAGCTCCTAGATAATTTTAAGAACTTTAGCTTCCTGCATCATACCATATCTCTATTTTTGTTTCCATCACTTTCTACCAACTGGCAGACTACGACCTAGTCCTCTTATCTGTCCGTTAGGTTGTAAAGCCGACATCCTGTCAGGGATGCTTGGCACCGCCCATGGCTCCGCCCTTGACAGATGTCGCTTACAGCCTTTTTACCACTAAGAGGACTAAAAAAAAGCCCCATCTCTGGGGCTTTTACGCTTTATTTGAATTAATGTTCAAATATTTCTAATATATAATAATGCTGCTGTGGGTGTGGGGTTTATGGATAATGCATGATACACTACGTTCATCGCATATCATGCATCTGAGGTTTCCACATATTTTTTATTTCGGAATTTTTAGTCGATTGGCGAGTTGAGCGATCAACAGCCGCGTGTCAACTCTACCCCTGCTTTGGACTTCGCTCTCGATCAATCTTCTGATTTCGTAGTTTTTCATAATAACTCTCCTTTCAAGATAATAATAAAATGACATTGACCACTTGTTGACTATATTATTGTACCACAATCTCTCTGGAATGACAAGCGAAATGTATTGTTTTAATTCTTGATATTATTTTTCTTTGGGGGGGATATGTTTTCATTTAAAAGTTAGGGGACAATGCACCTAACTTTTAAATGAATCTATGTCATATATTTTTGTTGTAGAAAAGGTATAAACAATGAATAATGAGGTTATAATTACTCCACTCATAGAAAGGGATGATTATAATGCTGACAAGACACAAGAGATGTGGTATGATAGGTGAACCGATACGATTAAAGTACAACGAGATGATGTCGATATAATGTTTTTTGGCAGATTTAATCTTTATCATCTCCCAGTAAGAGTTTTATAGCCAATTAATTTAGGCTTGGCGGAACAGAAAGGATGGTCATTATGGACAGAACAGAAGCAAAGAAGAAAATAGTTTCTTGCCTCAAGGAAAGAAACATACAGTATTTCGAGCATATACACGCTAGTGGCAGTTGCATCGTAGTACTACTGACAGGGTATAGTCAGTGCCCTGACAGTGCATTGGAAGTCAGTTTTGAATTCTTTGATACCGATATGGAATGTAATATATACTATACAGAAAACGCTTCGAGCTGGATTGAGGAACGGGCAGATGATTTATCTGATCTTTATAGACTTATGAATTTTATCAATGCCCGGGTATGGCCTGCCACACCGGATGGGTATGGGGCACCTCGTCGCCTGTATACACCACGCATATATATTACCGAAGGTGGGGACTATGGTATTACAGCGACCACGGAAATCGATTACGATCATTATGAGCTTGCGCCACTCGAGACAGAAGATTATTGCACTGCGGCAATTCCGGAGCTTATGGCGAAATTAGCTACGCCCATATTCTTTGTGCTCCTTAAGGAAATGACTGTGAGGGATGCTATTGCCTATATAAAACAAACGGTATTGCAGGAGACAATTGAGTAAGATTAAAATTATCGGAGCATGGAAAATGTCCATATCGGCAGTTTGAACGGTATGGGCATTTTCCGTTCAGAAGAGTATTCTTATCAATAATTTTGTATTGTTAATATACTAAAATCTTCGATGCCACAATGATAAACAAGCTCAAACAGGAAGAGGTTGTCCGTCTGGATTCTGATAAATAGGTAAACCAATGATAAAATGATAGAGAAAAGAAGATAATCACATTATACTTGACTTTTTGTGGGGGCTGTGGTATTGTAATTGTAAGCTCATGATATGAAAGCGTTCACTTTAAGCGCGAAGGGAGGAGACAAGAATATGTACAGAGACAGAGACACACAAGAACAAACAGATTTTTTTGAGGAAGAAGAGGAACTTTCGGCATCCCAGCTGTGGAATGACGTGATGGCAGATTGGTTCCCGAATGCACAGACAGAAGATGAACTCGAAGACGAACTGGAAAGTTTCATTACGATTGATTAGGAGGTTAATATGATGGAAAATTTAAGCATATTCAAAGACAAACTGATTGTAACATTTAACTTAAATGGATGGCTTCCGGTACGAAGGGACATCACATTTGCACAGAAGCTTAAAAAAGCGTCGCAGGAAATCGCATTTTCGGATCAGCAGCCAATAATTATCATGCTGCAAGAGATGATAGGGGGCAGGGATCGAAAGTACATAGATCTGCTTGAAAAGTATTTCCAAGACTATAAAGTCATCTTACCTGCAGGGTTCGATTATCACAGACATTCCCGATCTATTCTTTCGGTAACGCTCATCCGCAAGGACGTTTTGGGCAGCTATAAGCTATTCCAGTTGGACGAGGAACTTGCGAACCGCATATGCAGCGTAGTGGCAGAAATCGATGGAGTCCCAACATACATCATCAATGCCCACGTAGTACAGATTCAGAACTTTCGGAATCAAGCCAGCTGGTACATTCAGGAGAGAAAGCGTTTGCACGCAAGGCAATGGAAATTATTACATGAATTTTTACATGAACACAGGGAATCGAATGTAATACTGGGGGGAGACCTTCAGGAAGGACGGGACGGGGAGAATATATCGATGATCAGAAAAGATGGGTATATTATGGATGACTGGGGTTTTCCGACCGTCAAGAACGCTTTTTTTAAAGAAGAGCCGATTGACCATCTGGCGTTTTCGGTTAGTGCAAAGGAGATTTATGGGGCAACGGATTTAGAGATAATGTTCAGCGTTTGTGATTATAATAGTGAGCTTGGAGCATATAGCGATCATTTCCCGCTGTATAATCTCCCCATGAATTAATTTTAGTATACCGGAGCGATCATTGTAACCGGATAAAAACGTCAGCTTTATTCGAGAGAAAGGATATTTTATATGATTTACTACCATCTTTGTTACCATCTTTCCGGAGCTCCTTCCAAGGATACACCGGAGTGGTGGCGGATGCATCAGGAAGAGCTGGGCTTTGATCGTTCCGGCATTGATGAAAAGAATGTGAACAGCGCAAACCAATATCTCAGGGGTTGTAATTGTTATGTGGCATTGATCACAGGCTTTGATATTGAGACCATGGAAATAAACATATATGTAGCCTGTTCCGTGTGCAACATGCATAAGTTCAAACTGGAAGAGGTTGTGCATCCGGAGTCTGATAAATACAAATGGGAGCTTAGTCATCAAGAGGAGATTACCATTGAAGCGTATAAATATGCCGTGGACAACACCTGCTACGTGACAAGATACAGTGTGCTTTTCGAAAAATTTGGAATTAATTTCAGAGAACCGCTCTACGATCCTTTCCCGTTTCGTGTTGAAGAGAAAATTCTAGAGGAGCAAACGCTGACTTTGGAGGAGTGCAGACAGAGAGCCCATGAGATATTGGGCTCTTCGAGTCTGTACGAAGAATTGGACAGGATCTATTCACCGGAAAATCAGCAAATTTATAAGGGGCATCCGGTACATTATCTGATCAGCGCAGGGGCGTGGGGAGCGGCTGAAGATATTTATGAACTTTTGATCAAAGCGTTGTACAATAATAAAAGACTTATATCAAACCGCATTACTCTGTTTCGGGAAGTACAGCGAAAAGGTTATAAAGACAGTCGCTATCAGAAAGTGATAAAAGCGGGAGAAGGCGGGACGGTGATCATTGAATTGAAAAGCAATGAGGGAATGGGGCGTTTCGCAACGGATTTTCATGAGTTTACGAAGCGTACCGGTGAGATTCTGGAGAAGCAGAAAAAGGATACCCTTTTCATATTCGTAGAGATCACCGGCAAATCGCTAAATGACGATGATGCGATCGATAACATTTTGAAAAAGGCTGATATTATACAGATTACAGAGGGAACAGGAACCTTGCAGGATGCCCGAAATTACCTGACAGAGCTTGTGGAGCAGGTGGATTTTGGGACAGAAGATAAAAGTGATGTGTATGATTATCTTGCAGAGGCAGAAACTTATTCCGTGACAGACATATTTAATGCGTACAATGCATGGTATGGAAGTGGGCTCAAGACCCATGTGTATAGGGCGTATCGGGAGAAGAAAAGTTTTCAGGTGGAAGTGACAAGGGTTCCCAACAAACCATACGACACCTTGCAGGAAATGATCGGATTAACAGAGGTAAAAACAGTGATTGATGAGATCATTGCGGCATCCAAAGTTGTCCGGGCGAGAGAGCGAATGGGCTTAAATACGCAGGGAGCCTCTTTTCATATGATGTTTTCCGGTAATCCCGGGACTGCCAAGACCTCCGTGGCGAGACTTCTGTGCAAGATTTTAAAAGAGGAGTCTGCGATCAGCAGCGGGCGGTTTGTGGAGTGTGGAAGACAGGATCTTGTTGCTAAGTATGTTGGGTGGACAGCCCGCATGGTAGAGGACAAGTTTAAGGAGGCGCAGGGAGGCATACTGTTTATTGATGAGGCGTATGCACTGGTCGATAGCAGTAATACCTATGGTGCGGAAGCAATCAACACGGTTGTGCAGATGATGGAAAATTACCGGGATAGCGTCATCGTTATCTTTGCCGGGTATTCGGAGAAGATGCAGACATTTCTCGAACAGAACGAGGGGTTGAAAAGCCGTATTGCGTTTCATTTGTCATTTCCGGATTATTCACCGGAGGAATTGACGGATATTTTAACGTTGATGTCCCAAAAACGGGACTATCAGATTGACGAAGAAGCAAAAGAATATTGCAAAGAACTTTTCTGCAATGCCGTAAAAGAAGAGAACTTCGGAAATGGCAGATATGTAAGAAATATTCTGGACCAGGCGATCATAAAACAGTCTGCGCGTATTCTGAAAATGGAGACCAGAGAAGTCATTTCCAGAGAAGAGATCTGCCGGTTGAAACGGGAGGATTTCCGGATTCACGAAATTGTAAAAAAGAGTGAAAAGCGGATTGGGTTTGCGTGATGAAGAATAAGGAGGACAAATTGAAAAAAGATGAATTAGAGCAGAGATATTTTAATGCGTATATTCCGGTTCAAGATGATTCCGGCATTTGGAGGGTGCAGACGGGTCATGGACTTGAAAGCGGAGATATTAATTATATTGCAGGAGAGTTTTCCGGAATGTGTTTGATCTATCATTTTATGCATAATGGTGAGATGGATCATGTTCATAGGTTTGAGGATGTTTTGGCAGAGCTTTTGCAAGACCCGGAACATGTAGATATTGTGACGGATCATGTAGAATATTCAGAACAGCAGATCCAGATGGTTAAAGCAATAAAGAGGGCAGTGTCATTTGTAGATTCACATCACAGACCGATGACCATGGAAGAACTGCGTAGAAACAGAACGGGAGAGGATTATGAGAATTGATTGTGTGTTAAAAGACGGAGACAATTGTCTGGCTGTCAATGAAATACACAAGACCGGGAGGTGATAGTTTGTCTAAGCTTGTTAATGGATATAATGCGGTGCTGATTTCAGCGGATGTCACTGTTGGGCAAAATATAGATGGCTGTAAAAATGACATTGGCAAAAACGGTCAATTAACGATATGGGAATCTGAGAATTTACACCCGGGCCGGAAATACATAAGGTTCCAAACGGCAGATCATTCCGTCGAAATACAGACTGCCTGCGGCGATATCAGCATCTCAAATGATATATTTGAAATATCGACACAGTCAGGTGCGAACACGTATAGATTTAAGCTTCTGGAGCACATTCAAACAATTGATTTTAGAATGAAATTACCGGAGCGGTATTGGCATATCTGTAATGGTTGCGGAAAAAGAGAGTTTTTATCCAGCAAAGAAGCATTTGAGCAGGGCTGGGATTATCCGGGACCGGACGGAATATATAAGACAATGCCTAATTATGGCTTTGGAACGATAGCGCCACGGACTTGCGGCGATTGTTGTATCGCCATGGACAAGTTATATCTGGCGTTGGCAACGAAGAGTGAGTCAGTGGAAGAAGTGATGAGGGAAGAGAAGGAAATGCTTGAAAGAATACAAAATGAGCCGTGGTCTTTGATGGAATCAGAGGAGGATATGGGTGGTGAGCATGGATAAGGGCGACATAGAATGGACATCATTGCCGGATAGCTTTTTGTATTCTCCCGGCCAGCCGGAAGCCTGCTTCAAACACAACGATCCCTCCAAACACATCGGCGATCACATGCTGCTTGATAAACAGCGTAGACGCGAACACGCCCAGGGACATGATGAGCGTGGCGGTCTGATAGGTGCGGTTTGACTTCTTGAGCAGAAAGGAAGCACGGATGCAGCACCAGCTCTCGAGGCAGTGGATCGATGGGAACAGATTCACCGGTGGGTCGAAGGTGTAGATCAGGCGGACCAGACGGCTGCACAGATCAGTTCCGGTCACCTCAGGACGTGTGAGCGTGGTTGGAAGGAACACGAAGAAGAACAGACAGATGAGCTTTGCGATGATGTTGCCGAAGGCGAAGCGGTAGCAGAGCTCTTTACTGTCTCTGGCGATCAGAAGATAGTTCAGCCCCCACTGTACGAAGGCGAGGACATAGAACAGAACGAAGGGTGCAAGAAACGGCAGCGCCGTATCAAGCGGCGTTTCCAGCGAAGAGAATGTCAGGAAACGCCGCAGCTGTGCGATTCCCATGTAGACGCAGGAGTTTACAAGCAGTGCAAGTGCAAGGGGTTTAATTGCATATTTCGGTATCAACGGGTTCGTTTGCTTTAGCATGTCCAATCACCTCTCCCAGCTTCACCGGGGTTTCGTTGCCGGTTGACGAGTTCTTTAAAATGGCAGGATCGATCTGAACCTTTCCGGGCTCCGTCAGCAGTATGATCGTGGAGCCGCCGTACTGGAAGAAGCCCTTTTCGCTGCCGCGGACAGCCGTTCCTTTTCCTTCGTGGTTTACGATACGACCGACCAGCATTGCGCCGACCTCCATCTGCACAATGGTTCCAAGCTGATCCGTGCGGATCAGCGTATATTCGCGGCTGTTTTCGGTAAATACCGGACGGCTCGCGAGGGCCACCGGACGAACGGTGTGAAGAACGCCGGGGATACGGCGGTTGCGGCTTTTGGCACCGGAATCAACATAGCAGTAGCGGTGGTAATGATTGACGCACAACCGGAATACCAGACAATAACCGCCCTCGTAATGGCGGGCAAGCTTGTGGCTGCGGAGAAGCGAGGTGAGCGTGTAGCTGCTCTGCTTCACCGGAAGCACGGTGTCTTTTTCAATCTTCCACACGGACAGAAGTCCATCGCAGGGTGCAATTAGGTGTTTCGGATCCGGATCGACCGGGCGAAGCCCCTCGCGGATCTTGCGGGAGAAGAAATCGTTAAAGCTTCGGATATGATCTGTCTCGTAATCCTCAATCCGGATATTGTTTGTCTGAATAAACGGTCTGACTAGAAAATGGGACAGAGAAGAATCCAGAAAACGACCACACAGTTTGGACAGAGCCGGTGCCGTCAGGGGCTTCAAAAGCATTCTGCCCGGAATGGTGTGATACAGAAAATCAAGCATGTCCATGTCGAAAGACTCCTATCGTTTGATGTGCAGCAGAGCAAGGATCAAAATAATAAATTCAATGGCGCCAAAAATGATCAGGATTGCAATGCCACGGTTCTGCGGTTTCTTAATGTGGAAACGGAACAGGAACAAGAATCCGGTCACGATCATTACTCCGAAATAGAGAAGCGTCAGATCAGCCCGCAGCAGAAGATGCAGGAGCAGCACGGCAGGGAAGATCAGAGCTGCCGATGTGACAGGAAGTCCGGTATAAATCTTTGCACCGCTTTCATCGCGATTCTGATCCTCTTCCTCCATCACGTTAAAATATGCCAGACGGATCATCGCTGCCAGAACATAAAGAACAGCGACGAAGGTCAGTATATATGTAGCAGGCTTCTGGTAGTTACTTAAAATATAACAGGTGAAGCCGGAAAGTCCGGGAATGTGGATCGCATAGCGAAGCAGAGAAATGCCGATGCATGCCGGCAGCACACCAAAGGCAACCAGATCCGAAAGAGAATCGATCTGAATACCGAACTTTTTCATTTGTTCTGTGCGGTTCTTTTTGCTTCTTGCAACCTTGCCGTCAAATGTGTCGCACAAGCCCGAGAACAGCAGAAAAAACATCCCAAGATAAGGATGTCCGACGCCGTTTAAGCAGAGCATAATGCCGGTTGTACCCGACAGCAGTGAAAGGTAAGTAAGTATCACAGTATAATCATAGAATCCAATCATTTTATTTCTCCATTTTTAATTTTTTC